>JADMIO011297984.1_pt1 | contig 88066 bp, 65 predicted proteins | sample 8958161 | NCBI WGS metagenome assembly JADMIO01 (sample SAMN16585339, study PRJNA669376) | soil metagenome | isolation source: Crop rotation soil | place: USA: Cullars Rotation, Alabama | collected 2011 | reverse complement strand
GCCGCGACTTCAAGTCACGTGAATTCCAAGCTTCGGATCCCACTGTGCTGGAAAGTTTCAGGCGCGCGAGGCGTCGGCATCGAGAACTGCGTTGATGACGACAGAAATCCGTTCAGGAACAACCGCGTTATGTTATCGACCAACTGAGCGACGGACAACTTGCCCCGTGGATCGTACCAGTTGTAAATCCAGTTCATCATCCCGAACAGCGCGTAAGTTGCGACCGTCACGTCGGCAGCGCGTTTGCCGTTCTGTTCCAGAATCTCGCGCAGGATTTTCCGCGCCAGCTTCGCGTATCGATCTTTCTTGATCGTTACATGCTTGTGCAAGTCGCCTTCGAGCGATTCGGCCTCGTGCGACAAAACCTTCATCTCGGCCATGTTCGCGGCAAAGAACGAAAGATGATTGTCGATAAAGATGCGCAGTCGCTCGACCGGATCATCGACGCCTTTAATTCGCTGCTCCAGTCGTTCCAGCACGCGGCCGAAACAATGATCCTGAATCAGAAAGAGCAGTTCTTCTTTCGAGTTGCAGTAGTGATAAAGGCCGGCGAGACTGACGCCCGTCTCGCGCGCGATGTCGCGCATTGACGTCGAGTGATAACTCTTCTCGGCAAAGATGCGCGCTGAAGTGCGCAGGATATGCTCGAGCTTTTGATCGTAACGGGACAGATCAAGCGATTTCGAATTGCGAATTGCGGATTTCGAAATGTTTCCTGCCCGCTCTTGGATAGTTTCTTTCATTCTTGGCTGATTCAGATTCGCAATTCGCAATCCGAAATTCGCGATCAGAGTCTCACATATTCAAACGCGAATGGTTTGCCTTTGATTCCCGACGCCGGCGGTGCAATCCAGTTGGCGATCTTGCCGACTTCAGTCACCGGTTTCATCAGGCTGCGCACGTACTCGCGGTCTTCGATCGTCGGCAGCCATACGGATTTTTTCGCTTCGAACTCTTCTTTCGAAATCAAATTTCCTTCGGTGTCGAAATAATGGCCGGCGTATTCGCCCACGTGGCGATGGAAACGAATGTTAGGCAGATACAGACGCGGCACAGACTTCAGTCTGTGATCGCTTTCACCGACTGAAGTCGGTGCCACTATCCCTTCGTCCGCCAGCGCCTTGTTCCAACGCGCCAGACCTTTCTCACAATCCTTCACGTACTCGCCGCGCAAGACTTCATTCAAAGCATTTCGCAGAGGCACTTCGCGCGGCACAAGCTTGCCGTCTTCGACGACGAACATCGTGAAAGTGCCTTCGGCCGCGACGTGATCGGTGTATTGCTCCTGCTCTTTAAAGCGACCTTTCAAACCGGCGGCGAAAAAATCCGCTGAGTTCGAGCTGATCTCGCCGCCAAACAGATCGAGCGAATAGCTGAACCAGAAGTTTATGTACTTCTGAATGATCTCGAGCGGAATGCCGCCCACTTCGCGCACGTCTGCGTTCTCTTTCATCAACTGCGCGGTGCGTCGGACAACGCGGCTTAGGCCCGTGTCGCCGACAAACATGTGATGCGCTTCCTCCGTCAGCATGAAACGGCAGGTGCGCGCGAGCGGTTCGAATCCTGATTCAGCCAAAGCCGAAAGCTGGTACTTGCCGTCGCGGTCGGTGAACATCGTGAAGGCGTAGAAGTTCAACCAGTCGTCGCAAGGCTGATTGAAAGCTTCAAGGATGCGCGGCTTATCCGGATTGCCGCTGCGACGTTCGAGCAGCGCGTCAGCTTCGTCGCGACCATCGCGACCAAAGTAAGCCTGCAGCAGATAGACCATGGCCCAAAGGTGCCGCCCTTCTTCGACGTTCACCTGAAACAGGTTGCGCAGGTCGTAAAGCGAGGGACACGTCGCGCCCAACCTTCGTTGTTGCTCGACCGACGCGGGCTCGGTGTCGCCTTGCGTGACGATGATGCGACGCAGCGCATTGCGAAACTCTCCGGGCACTTCCTGGTAGGCAGGCTGGCCATAGTTGTCGCCGAAGCCGACCTTTGCATCGGGCTGAGCCGGCTCGAGAAAGATGCCCCAGCGGTATTCCGGCATCTTCACGTAATCGAAGTGCGCCCAGCCTTCGCTGCCGACGTCGATGGCCGTGCGCAGCCAGACATCTTTCTCCTGAAAACCTTCCGGCCCCATGTCGCGCCACCAATCGAGAAAGTTAGGCAGCCACTTCTCCAGCGCGCGCTGCAGCCGTTTATCTTCCGAAAGATTTACGTTGTTAGGAATGCGATCGTAAAGATTCATAAGTCTTGATACATCGATCCATCGGCTCATTGACTCACGTCAACGAGCCAATCGATCAATCATTTAAGTTCTCTTGTAATCAAACTGCGCTTGCGTCGGTTTGCCGTAATTCGTCAATGCGCCATTCGGTCCGACGGCATTCGGCCTTTGAAAAATCCAGTTCTGCCAGGCGGTCAGCCGGCCATAAATTTTCGTGTCCATAGTTTCCGGACCCGCGAAGCGCAACGACGCTTCCATACCCGTCAAAGCATCCGGCGAAAGCGAAGTTCGTTCTTCGATGGCCAAACGAATTTCGTCGTCCCAATCGAGATCGTCCGGAGCAAATGTAACCAAGCCAGCCTTCTCAGCCGCTTCGGTATCGAAACGTCCTTCGTGCGCAAATGCCTCGTAAGCTTTCTTCGGCTCGGCAAGAAATCGGGATTGTAGACGCGTCAGACCGTTGCTCATCGAAAACGCGCCGGTGTTCAGCTCGCTCAATGAAACTTCCACAGTCTCATCCGGATTGTTCAGCATGTAGCTGCGATCCGAAGCCAGCACCAGTTCGAACAAATTGCCGGCAAAACAACTGCCGGGTTCGATGATCGCGAAGAAGCTCTTCGCCGTTAGATCCAAACGCCGCAGCGTCCTGGCCATCTGCAAAATGATTTCGCGAACCAGCCAGTTATCACGATTCGCGGCCAACGTCTTATCGACCGCGAGAACGTTGTCGATGTTTCCTTCGGTGCGAATGCAAACCAGGCCAATCTCAGGCTCGTTCACGCGCAGGTGCAGCAGCGCGTCGTCCAATTCTCGATAGGCGCGCAATGGCCAATAATCATCACCGAGCTTACCGATTTCTTCTGCTGAAGTTGGCAAGTCGGACTCAGGCGCGCGCATGGTTAAATCCGCGTAACGCTTGTCGCGATGAAACTTCAACGAAACGTAACGATAGTCTCGTGAGTCTGCCGTCGATTGGATTTGCAGCGGATTCAGCTTGATGCCGGTAGCAGGGAGCGCAGGCATCCTTGCCTGCGGTTCGCCGGCATCCTTGCCGGACGCTCCTCCACTACTATGACCGTTGACGATCTCGCGAACACGGTTATCGATTCCTTCTGAAAACTTCGTTGTAGTAAACGTGTCGTCAATTAGTCCCCATTCTTTCGCGCGCTTGCCCTTCAGCCCTTCCGCTAACGTTGAGAAAACATCGGCGCGATCGCGGCGGATCTTTCGTTTGTCCACCAACCGCGTGAGCCCGCCGGTTCCGGGCAACACCCCGAGTAAAGGCACTTCGGGAAGGGAAACGGCTGAGTTGCCGTCATCAACCAGGTAAATTTCATCGCATGCAATCGCCAGTTCATACCCGCCGCCTGACGCCGTTCCATTTAACGCGGCGATATAACGGCGGCCTGACGCGCGAGAGTCATCTTCGATTGCGCAGCGCGTCTCGTTCGTAAACTTGCAGAAGTTCACTTTGAACGCGTGCGACGATGTGCCGAGCATGTAAATGTTTGCGCCTGCGCAGAAGATGCGCGGCTTCAAACTAGTAACAACGACCGCCCGCACCTCAGGATGTTCGAAACGAATTCGCTGTATCGCATCGGCAAGTTCAATATCGACGCCAAGGTCATATGAGTTCAATTTCAGCTTGTAGCCATCCGCGAGAGTTTCGTCTTCCTGTACGTCCATCGTCAGTTTGGCGACGGGCCCTTCAAAGGACAGCTTCCAGTGTTTGTATTGGTCGGGTGAAGTTTGAAAATTAATCATGCAAAGTTATTTCCGATCCGTTGTGCGTGGGTAGCACGCACTCCCCGGATCAAATTCGAACGCTCGTTCGGAAATTAGATAATAGGAAAATGAGGGCTGGCAATCAAGGCGAGGATGGATGCGGTCTTGCGGCGGGCGCCAGGGCAGCGGATCAAAACTCTTCGCACCATTCTTCGATCGCTTGAATGTGCAGATCTATTTGCGCGTCGAGGTCCGAAGGAATGGGAATCTGCTTTTTCGCACAGAACTGACCAACAACAGTGTCTACGTCGAACCACTCCGCGATTTCGAAGGCTGAATAAGTCGCAGTCTCGTCTTCAGTGGTCGCCTCGCCTGCCGCAGTTTCGCATTCCAGCGCTGCCGTGATGCATCCGGCCACAAGCGGAATCAGGCGCGTGAGCAACTCAGCGTATCGCTGATTTGCTCGTTGATAAGGAGCGATATCCTGACCGCTCAGGAACGAGGCTACAGTGTCGTCCCTTTGTAACGTTGCGGCCGTGCCGTAAATTCCAGTCGATTCGGGGTGCGGCGTGAGTCGAGCAAATTTTTCTCCGCCCGCGAATCCAAACGATCCGCCGAGCGGATACATGCGGCAAGCCGCGGGACGGTCGCTGTGAACTGAACATCCATGTTCGTTCAAAAGCGAACACGCCCCATCATCTGAGCGAAAACGCAGAATGGTTCCGGCCTCAACCGTAAACTCCGCAATGAATTGTTTAGTTGTCAGACCAAGGTTGCGTGCGAGGCGCAGCACTTCATAAGGCGTCAAAGAGATCCGTTTATCGTGGCAGCACTTCAGACAGCGTTTGCACTCATAGCTAAACGCACTGTAGCGCGAGAGATTAAACAGCGGTGGGTCGGTCTCACTAATCACGTCGATTGATCTGCTGTTTGATCATGCTCCAATTGGCCTTGGCGATGGTCGTTGACGAGATGGTTACTTCGGGACTGGTGGTAGCGGCGCGGCCTGCCGGAAGTTCACGATCCTTAAATGTCGAGAGCGCAACCATTCTCAACTCAAGCGGCCCCTCTGAAGCGGCAAGCTTCTGCTGATCTTCAGGAGAAAGATCAATGGTGCACAGTAATCTGGCTTTCGCCGGATCGCCGCCGGGAATTTGCTGAAAGAATTTCAATTTGAGCTGCGCGCCTGCGGCAGGTGAGCTTGCAGAGACCGTGAAGGTTACGCCCAGACTGGCGCTTAAAGCGGTCACCAAGCCTAACAACTTCGTCATGTCGCGACGATTAATTGTTGAAGGCGTGGCCAGCGAATTTTCTAATTGCTCTTCAGTCGAATCTTTCATGTTTGAGTCTCCTGTGTTCGCCCCTTGTGGGAAAACTGAATCTGCTACTTGACGCTCAACGTGTAAATACAGCTATCAGAACACATCGAGTCGTCACAGTAGGTCTTGAAAGAGATTGAGTAGTTACCCGGCATGTTGAAGTCGTAGGACCAGTTTGCGTTGTTGGTTATCGCAACAGTTTGCGTGGTGCCGTCAGGCTTGGTTATCACTGCCTCGTACTTTGTGCTGCACGTGCCAGTACATTTGTAGGAGAGATCGAAACTGGCCATGCCCTGGCGGATCACGATGCTCCGTCCGCATTCGAAGTTCTGAGTGGCGCCCTCCGCCGTTATTCTCTGGCTGAGCCACCCGCCACACCGACACGCGAGTGCGGTTGTAAAAACTCCGCTGTTAGCCGCTGAACTGCCAATTGAGATCGTACGTGTTTGTTTTGTAATTTTACGAACGCTGGCGTTCAACAAATCCACTGCATAGAGATTTCCGCTAGCATCCAACGCGAGGCCTACTACTTTCCCAAACTTCGCGCTTAAGGCGGGGCCGTCGGCGTTTCCTAAAACACCTGATCCCGCGTATGTACTAACTATGCCGTTGGGCGTGATCTTCCTTATCACTGTTTCATCGCCGACAAAGAGATTTCCTTGCCCGTCGAGAGCTAGGCCCGCAGGGCTCCTAAATGTTGCCGAGGATGCCGGGCCGTTCGCTGACCCGACCGCGCCAGTGCCGGCATAGGTGCTGACTACACCGCTCGGTGTGACCTTGCGGATCCTGTGATTAAGGTAATCCGCAACAAACAGATTCCCTTGTGCATCCATAGCTATGCCATAAGGGAGGTTGAACTTCGCTGCCGCGCCCGCCCCGTCTGCGAACCCCCCGGACGATCCGGCGAACGATGTTACGACGCCTGCAGAAGTGACTCTCCAAATCCGCGAGCAGCCCATGTCGGTGACAAACAGATTTCCAGTGCCTGGATCGCGGACGATTCCCCATACGCCGCGCATCAGCGCCGATGCGCCAGTCCCCGGAGAGCATCCGTCAACGCTCTGCCCGGCGATGTCAACGGAGGCTCCGCCGGTGTACGGGAACTTTCGTATTTTCTTGTTGTCCCCAACATAGACCCAGCCTCCCCCGTCATAGTACGTCGTCCATGGTGCCTCGTAAGTCGAAGCTGAGATGGTCGTAACCACACCGGCCGGCGTGATTTTCTTTACATTATGTTGTGTGTCGTGTGGGACAAAAACGTTTCCGGCGCTATCCACTGAGAGCCCAAGTCCGTTTGCGAATCCTCCGTCAGTCGCGAGTGTGCTGACAGTTTGAGCGCGCGAACCATAACAACAAACAAGAACCAGCAATACAACGTGGAAGGAAATTAATGTCTTCATATTTTTCCTATTAATGTAGCTACTTGACGGTGATGTTGTAAGTGCAGCTATCCCCACACATCGAGTCGTCACAGTAGGTCTTGAAAGAGATTGAGTAGTTACCTGACATGTTGAAGTTGTAAGACCAGTTCGCGTTGTTGGTTATCGCGACCGTTTGCGTCGTGCCGTTGGGCTGCGTAATCACTGCCTCGTACTTTGTGCTGCACGTGCCGCTGCATTTGTAAGAGAGATTGAAACTTGTCGTGCCCTGGCCAATCACAATGCTCCGTCCGCACTCGAAATTCTGTGTGGCGCCGTCCGCGTTAATTGTTCGGCTGAGCCAACCACCGCACGGGCACGCCAGCGCGGCTGTAAAAGTTCCAGCGTTAGCGGTTGAGCTCCCAATTGAAATCATCCGCGTTTGTTTTGTGATCTTGCGAACTTTGCCCGATCCGTAATCGACGACAAACAGGTTGCCTGCGCCGTCGATAGCGATTCCGGCAGGCGTGTGAAATTGTGCGGTTGCTGATGGGCCGTCAACTGAGGCTCCCGTCGAAGAGGCGCCGGCATAGGTGCTGACAACACCGCTAGAAGTAATTTTTCTGATCTTGTGATTGAGAGAGTCTGCGACAAAGACATTTCCTTGCGCGTCCACAGCCACGCCGGTAGGACGATTGAACTTCGCCGACGCGCCCGGGCCGTCGGCAAATCCCATCGCGCTGCCTGCCAGGGTCGTGACGACTCCGGCCGAACTTATCTTGCGAATCAGGTGATTGTCTGTGTCGGCGACGAAAAGATTTCCCTGTGAATCAATCGCGATTCCTTGGGGCTTATTGAAACTCGCCGAACCGCCGGCTCCATTCGCGGCGCCGGGCGATCCTGAGCCGGCAAACGTCGAGACTACTCCGGCAGGTGTGATCTTTCGAATCTTGTGGCACCAGGCGTCCGCGACGAAAAAATTTCCTGAGCCGTCGCGAGTGATTCCAGTGACTTGCCCGAACCTCACGCCGGCCCCGACGCCATCGACACATTCTATGGCCATCGGATTTCCATCATTGGCCGGGCCCGCAAAGGTTGTGGAATTCCCCGTTTGAAACACTTTGTCGAGGTGCCGAGAGTCAGAAACGAAAATCCAGCCGGTGTTATCGACGAAGAGTCCGTTGGGCAGCGCGTAATTCGTTGACACGGTCGTTACCACACCCGCCGGTGTGATTTTCTTTATGACCTTTATCATCCGGTCGGTAACAAACACATTGCCTGAGCTGTCAACGGCGACACCAGTTGGCACTTGTAAGCCGCTCGCAATTGTGGTGACGGTTTGCGCTCGTGAACTAAACGCACAGATGAGCAACAGCAGGATAACGTGAGGAATTTTTGGTTTCAAGCTTCGCTTCCTATAACGGGGCAGTATCGAGCGGGCACACGGTAACAGCTAGTCCTTCAAAGAGCAAACTTTTCGATCGGAACCGCGGCGCGCGGTACAAAAAAGAGAAAGGGCCGGAGTGGATCTTCAAACTCACTCCCGCCCTTACCGGCAGTCTCAGTAGCTATTAATATTGGCTGGCGCCCACCAGCGGGAGATTGAAAACTCCTGCGAGTGTGTTCAGGTCGTATCTCACGGCATTCCAGCGGCTCTCAACTTTTGGGCCGAGGCGACGGTTGCGCATCGCGACGTTTATTTTTGTTGCGATTGAGAGGCACTTCCGCACCTGCTCTTTGTTGTCCATCCAACGGTCATTGCGATCGAATTGGCTGCGCAGTTCGTCGGTCGCATGCTCGAGATCTTTTGCGTACTCGTTCAACTGATCCTCGCGGTTCGTATTGTTCAAACGGCTGCGATCAAGCGCCCTGTCGAATTCCTTTTTGAATTTGTCGGTGCTGTCTTCGACGCGTTTGATGATCCGGTCGACGTCGCCTTTCGTGTAGACGCGGCCTCGCGCGATTCGCGGTTGCGCCGACGCGATGCCCGCAAGCAAAAACAAGCCGGCGGTAAACGCCAGCAAAAATCTGAAAGTGTAATTGGCCATGCTTTCTCCTCTTAAGCTGAATCCAGCACCAAGTCTGACGCGGCAGGCGCGCGTTTAGGCGAGAAAAATTTGGCGGAGGCGTGTAGGAATCGAACCTACCTGAGCCTGCTCTCGCAGTCTCACTGACGGTTTTGAAGACCGCGCCATTCACCAGAACAGATGCGCCTCCGCAGCTGTAACGCAAACTGTTATGCGGCGGTACAGAGTACTGATTTCCGTTTGGTTTTGTCTAACTAGCGGTGCGGGCCACGGTTAACGCCTTGCAAGAATCCATACCTGTTGACGGCCGGCAGTCATCATGATAATTGCTGCCGCGCGTTAATTCCGTCGTTTCGTTGTGAAAGACTGGATTGCCCTCAACATGACTCCCGGCGTCGGCCCACGTGTGACTGCGCGGCTGCTGGAACATTTTGGATCGGCAGAGGCTGTGTTCGATGCGCCGCGGCGTGACCTCGCGTTGCTGAGACTAACCCCGGAGACAATCGAAAGTATCGCCAATCGTGAACTTCACGCGCGCGCCGAGCAGGAAATCGAGAGAGTGCGGAAGCTCGGCGGCGACATTATCGTCCTCGACGACGGGGTTTATCCGTCGCTGCTGCGCGAGACGTATGATCCGCCGGTGGTGCTTTATGTGAGAGGGGCGTGGGCTGAGTGCCTCGATCGCCCGTGCGTTGCGGTCGTTGGCTCGCGTCGCTGTTCAACTTACGGTCAGAACGCGGCACTGATGTTGTCGCGCGAGTTGGCACAGCGCGGTGTCACAATCATCTCCGGGCTGGCGCGCGGCATTGACGCCTCAGCGCATCGAGGGGCGCTGGAAGCCGGCGGCAAAACCGTCGCCGTCATGGGCACTGGTCTCGATCAGTTCTATCCGCGCGATCACAGCAAACTTGCGCTGGAAATACTGGAGCGCGGTGGCGGACTGGTGACGCAGTTTCCGCTCGGCACGCCACCAGTCTCCGAAAACTTTCCTTATCGAAATCGAGTCATAAGCGGACTGAGTCTGGGCGTGGTAGTCGTTGAAGCCGCTGAGAATTCCGGCTCGCTAATCACGGCGCGTCTCGCGATGGAACAGAACCGCGAAGTTTTCGCCGTGCCGGGGAACATCACTTCACGCAATTCCTTTGGGACGAATTATCTAATAAAGGGCGCCGGCGCAAAGCTGGTTCAGCAGTGGCAGGACGTCGCCAGCGAACTTCCCGCAGAAATCGCGGCGCAACTTCTGCCGCCACCGAGCAAAAAGAAAAAGAAGAAAGGCGAACTGGTCGATCAACTCGCCTTTACGCCAACTGATTTGAACGAGCACGAGCGCGCGATCTTCAAGCTCCTGACAACCGACACGCCGCTTCAAATCGATTCGCTCGCAAACACGACCAGGCTATCAATTACGCAGCTCACCACCGCGCTTCTTACTTTGGAAATGCGCGAATTGATTCGCGCCTTGCCGGGCAAATGCTTCGTGCGAAAGATGTAGCGGCGGTTCACTTACCTCAATGTTTTAGCGGCCTTTTGACCAGCGATTTGACGTTACCGCGGTTCTTAGTGCTATTTTCAACCGCGCTTACACCAGCACCAGAATTGGCAGGCAAGGCAACCTTCGGCCACCGAAATCTCATCAGTGCGCGCCGGAGCAAGATTAGTAATGGCAAAAAATCTCGTCGTCGTCGAATCGCCCGCCAAGGCGAAAACGATCAATAAATATCTCGGCAAGGACTTCATCGTGAAGGCCTCGATCGGGCATATCAAAGATCTGCCTTCCAAAGGTCTTGGCGTCGACGTCCAGAATAATTTCGCGCCGGAGTACGAGATCATTCCCGACTCCAAAAAGCGCAACAACAAAAAGATCGTCGCCGATCTAAAGAAGACCGCGAAGACTGTCGACGCGATTTATCTGGCTGCTGACCCTGACCGCGAAGGCGAGGCAATCTGCCAGCATCTCGCCGAAGAGATTGTTCCCAAGAAGCCGGCGACGCCCGCCTATCGCGTGATGTTCAACGAAATTACCAAGCGCGCGGTGCAGGAAGCCTTCGAACATCCAAAGCAGATCGACGGAAACCTTGTCGATGCGCAGCAGGCGCGGCGCATTTTGGATCGTTTGGTGGGTTACAAAGTTTCGCCGCTGCTGTGCCGCACGATTGGAGGGCGCCTGAGCGCCGGCCGCGTGCAGTCGGTCGCGCTGCGCATGGTCGTCGAGCGTGAACGAGAGATCGAAGCTTTCATCAAAACTGAATACTGGACGATCTCAGCGAACCTCACCGGGCAACAGCCGCCGCCGTTCGACGCGCGTCTGCTGAAGGTCGGCGAACAGACGGTCAAGACGAGCGGCTTCGATCAGGATCTGAAGAAGTCGGAAATCCTGATCGGCAACGACGCGCAAGCAAACGAAATCGTCGCCGAAGCGCAACAGCAGACGTTCGTGGTCAACGAAGTCGCGACTAAGGAACGTAAGCGAAATCCCGTGCCGTCGTTCATCACTTCAAAGTTGCAGCAGGAAGCTTCGCGCAAGCTCGGCTTTCCGGTGAAGCGCACGATGATGATCGCGCAGCGCCTTTACGAAGGTGTTGAAATCGGCAGTGAAGGTTCCGTCGGTTTGATCACCTACATGCGCACGGACTCGACGCGCGTCAGTGACACCGCGTTGAACGAAGCGCGCGAGTTTATTCGCGGACAATATGGCGCAAATTATCTCCCTGAAAGCGCGGTCCATTATCGAGGAAAAAAAGGCGCGCAGGACGCCCACGAAGCGATTCGCCCCACCGACGTGACGCGCACGCCGGATGCGCTGGCGAACTATCTGAAGCCGGAAGAGTTGAAACTTTATCGACTGATCTGGCAGCGCTTCGTCGCGTCGCAGATGATGCCGGCGCTGTTCGATCAGACGACAATCGACATTCAAGCGGGCCGATTCGTGTTTCGCGCAAGTGGCTCTGTGCAGAAGTTCGACGGCTTTCTGAAGGTCTATCAGGAAGGCCGCGATGAGGCAGCTGCCGAGGAAGAGGAAGCTGAGCGGACCTTGCCGTTGGTCGCGAAAGGCGAAACCCTAGCGCTCAACAAGATCGATCCCGAACAGCATTTCACTGAGCCGCCGCCGCGATACACGGAAGCGACGCTGGTGAAAGCTTTGGAAGAAAAAGGCATCGGGCGCCCATCGACCTACGCGGCGATCATGACGACGATTCAGGATCGCGAATACGTTGAGAAGAAAGAAAGCCGTTTTCATCCGACCGCGCTCGGCAAAACCGTGAACGACGTTTTGATTGACGGCGGGTTTGACGATCTCTTTAACGAGACTTATACGGCGCGAATGGAAGAAGAGCTTGATGAAATCGAAGACGGCAAGCTCAAGTGGACCGATGCGATCAGCGAGTTTTACGAAACTTTCAAGAAAGATTTGGCCCAGTTCGAAAAGTACGCGAAGACGGTCAAAGAGAAAGAGACCCCAACGGATGAAGTCTGTCTGAAGTGCAACACGCCCGGCATGGTGCAGAAGCTTGGCCGCTTCGGAAAATATTTGAAGTGCAACAACTGCGGCGCGACGCGCGACGCCGAACCGGTCGCGGTCGATGCTTCGGCGTCAGCCGACGGTTCTGCGGACGGCGAGGAAGAGATCGAAGCATGCGAGTTGTGCGGCAAACAGATGCAGTTAAAGCGTGGCCGCTTCGGCCCGTTTTATGGCTGCTCCGGCTATCCGGAATGCCGGAACATTCGAAAGATTTCGAAGAGTGGCAAGATCACCGCGGCGCCCGTGCCGATTGACGAAAACTGTCCGGTCGATGGCGCGCAGCTTGTGCGACGGCAGGGACGCTTCGGCGAATTCATTTCGTGCTCGAACTATCCGAAGTGCAAATACATCAAGCAGGAAACGACGGGCGTGAAGTGCCCGCGGCCTGACTGTGGCGGCGACATCGTCGTCAAGAAATCGCGTCGCGGAAAAATTTTCTACGGTTGCTCGAATTATCCGAAGTGCGACACGGTTTTTTGGGACAAGCCAATCCAGGAGAAGTGTCCGCAATGCGGCAAGCCGTTCTTGTTAGAGAAGACTACGAAAAAGGGCATAACTCGATATTGTTCGGATGCGGAAGGATGCGGCTACAAGAGTGAATTGATGCCCATTAATCCGCCGGAGCAACCGCCGCAAGAGAAACGAGTGTGACGCCGTAATTATGGCTCACGCAAGTACGCCGCTGAATATTCAACATAGTTCTGCCAGAAGCGATCGAGGCTCGCGACTTCTTCATCAGTCAGTGGTCGTTTGACGCGTGCGGGCATTCCCATTACCAGACTGCGCGGCGGGATAATCGTTCCGGGTGAAATCAAAGAGCCCGCGGCAACCAAAGACTGGGCGCCGACGCGCACATCATCCAGCACAATCGATCCAATTCCGATGAGTGACTGTCGCTCGATGTAACAGCCGTGCAGCGTCACGCTGTGGCCGACGGTGACTTCCTCTTCCAGGATCGTGGGCTTCTCGCCCGTGCGTGTGTGCAGCACGCAGTTGTCCTGAACATTTGTGCGATCGCCGATGCGTATGTAGAACATGTCGCCGCGCACGACTGAGCCGAACCAGACGGAAGCCTGCTCGCCGATGTGCACGTCGCCGATGATCTGCGCGCTGTCAGCGATAAATGCTGTTTCGTGAATCTGCGGTTGCACGCCGCGAAATGGACGAATCATGTTGGAAGCGATTATCTCCGGCAGAGAACGAATTGCAACCGCGACAAATGACGGTCACTTGAGGGAAGTAAAACTTCTCCAGGGACTTTTGTTTCCCGCTTTATGGTTCTGATCAATTGCCCACACTCGCCAACGGCCCGGCTGCGCGCCTTTGAACATGAATTCATAATTCGTGTCCGGCAGGCCGTATTTCTCTTCATAAGGCGAAGGATTGATACACTCGCCATCGTCAGGCAGACGCTTTATCGCTTCGGACGAAGGTTTCCAGCACGCCTCAACTTCTAATCCGTAAGAAACTGCGCCCGCGACCGGATTCCATTCCAGACGGAGGTTGCGCGGAAAAACATCGAGGACCTGTTTGTCGGCCGGCGATAGTTGTATGGGCGCCGGCAAACGCTTGTCGTCGATCGCGACGTCGGCCGGCGTTGCGTTTCTCTTTTTGAGATAGACAGCAAACTGCGCGTTGTTGCCAGTGCGCACCAGGAGCGAGCCCGGCCCTTTTGTGGCGCCGGCGCGCGAAACCAAAACGCCGCCTCCCATAACCCAGTCCTCGTAGCCATCCGCGACGACACGCATTTGGAAAGGCACCGCCGGAGCATAAATCCGAAAATGGCCCGACTGGCCGTGAGCGTTTAGATGAGTACGAGCGGCGGGGTCGCGCGCCTGCCACGTCCAAACCGTAAAGTTTTCAACCGGCCGGTCAGTCGCTTCGTCAATCACTCTTCCCGTAATCAGTCCGCTCTGCGGCGCAAGCTTGACGGAAACAAATGCGGTGGCATTCCCCGGCGCGAGGGTAACTTCGGGATTGATGGCTTTCGGATCTTTATAAAAGGGAGAATAAGTCGGCATGTAACCTTCCGAGACTTTGTCGGCCACGATCTGATAAGTGCCCGGTTGAGAAATGTTGATGACGAATTTCCCCTGAGCATCCGACTCGGCGCACACTCGATCGCGAACGTTGAGTCCTCTGGCGAGGGTTGCATGGCGCAGACGTTGCCGCCTGAAAAAAGTTGGCCCGCGTCATCACGCAATTCTCCGCTGATGGTAAACGGCGTCTGCGCCCTTAAAGCGACAGGAAAACAGAACAGGACAAGTGTTAATGCTCTGGTTACACTCTTCATAAGTGAGCCTCCTTTTTACAGGGGAACAATCACTCAGTGGCAGTCTACAAACCTTTCAAAGGCTGTCCGGCGGTGAACTCAACCAAATGCCCGTCGGGATCGCGCACCATTGTGAAATAGCCAACCACGCCGCCGATATCGGTTGGTGGCTCAACCAGAATGCCCTGGTCGCGAGCCCGGGCGGCGATGCGATCGACTTCTTCACGCGACTCGCATTGGAAGCCAAAATGATCGACGCGCGCCTTCACTTCATCTTGCACCATCACAAGAACGAAAATGGGGTCCTGTCCTTGCACAGTGTCGGGACCGAGCCAGACATTGTGCCGGCCTTCGGGTCGGCGATCGCGAACAATGGAAAGTCCGCAGACTGAAGTGTAAAAGTCTATGGAGCGTTCGAGGTCGCTACAGTTGATCGTGATGTGAGTCCAACGTGGAGGCATATGGATCGCCGTCGGAGCGCGAATCGGCGCGCGAATCAGAGCGCGAATCGGAGCGCGAATCGGAGCGCAGGCATCCTGCCTGCGGGTCGCGAGCATCTTGCTCGCGTCTTATTTAATATCCAAGAGCCGGCAGGATGCCGGCGTACCGCACGCAGGATGCGTGCGCTCCTTCGATGCGTGCGCTCCACTGATGCGTCCGCTCTTTACGCGCCAGTCGCTGAAGCCTTCATCGCGAGCTCGCCGTTCAGCTTCATGATTTCAAGCGTCATCTCGGCCGCCGCGTACATGTCTTTTACGTCCAGCCATTCTTTGACGGTGTGAATCGCGCGCATGCCGGTGCCGAGGTTCGCGCACTCGATGCCTTTGCGGTTGAAGACGTTTGCGTCGCAGCCGCCGCCTGATGCCATCGTCTTCACATCAAGGCCCATGCGCCGCGCAGCCTGAATGACAAGTTGCACCACGTGCGAGCTGTCGGGGACATCCATTGACGAGTAGTCGCGCTCGATGTGCGACTCGACTGAGGCCTTTGTCGTTTTGCCCGCGACGGTGACTTCATATTTCGCGGCCGCGTCCTCTAAGCATTTCTTCATGTGTTCGGTTTGCGCTTCGAGTTTCTCTTCGCTGTGCGAACGCGCTTCGCCCTTCAGCACGCAAAGATTCGGAATGATGTTCGTCGCCATGCCGCCTTCGATTTGGCCAATGTTCGCCGTCGTTTCCTCATCGATGCGACCAAGCTTCATGTTGGCGAGGCCTTCGGCGGCAATTTTGATTGCGGAGATTCCTTCTTCAGGCGCTACGCCGGCGTGCGACTCGAGACCATGAATGCGAAATTCCATGTGATTCGACGACGGCCCTTTGGTGAAGAGAAATCCCGGATCATCTGAATCGAAAACGATGCCGTACTTCGCTTTTAGCTTCGAAACATCGATGTTTTTCGCGCCGAGCAATCCAACTTCTTCACAGATTGAAAAGATTGCTTCGATGGGCGCGTGCGGAATGTTCTGTTCCTGCAGGCAACGTATCACTTCGATGATCACGGCGCAGCCGCTCTTGTCATCACCGCCGAGCACGGTCGTGCCATCGGTGCGAATGATGTCGCCGTCGATGATTGGCTTGACGCCTTCACCGGGAACGACCGTGTCCATGTGCGCGCTCATCATGATCGGCTGCGCGGTGGAAATGGTGCCCGGAAAGCGCGCGATCACGTTGCCGGTGTTTCCACCTACCGCAGCGCCGGCGTCATCGATCTCGACCTGCGCGCCAATTTCTTCGCAGTATTGTTTGATACGCTGCGCGACTTCACGTTCTTTGCGCGAGTGACTGTCGATCTGCACGAGTTCCAGCAGAAGATTCTTGATGCGTTCCTGATTGATCATCGGGCCCTCCGAGATAAATTTTAGGTTTGCAGCTTCAGGTCTCATGTCCGACGAGCGACCTGAACCTTGAACCTGAAACTTGAACCCTGGCTTGCGGTAACGCAATCGTACTACACGAAGTTACGTGCGGCGAAATCCGGCCCGCCAACGTTCGCCGCGTTGCTCGAGTTCATCCAGAGCCTTTTGAAGTTCGTCGCGTTTCGTTTCCAAAGTCCGATCGTCTGCTTCAGCGTCGACGTAAATCGGCGGCGCAATCAGAACTCGCGCGCGGGTGAACGGTTTCGGCACCTGGGTCTTGTCCCACGCAGAGCCGATTTTCCAAAACTTCTTTGCGGCGATCGTGAAGGGAAGAATCGGTTGGCCGGTTTTTTTCGCCAGCAGCACCGGACCCATTTTCGCGACACACGCCGGACCCTTTGGCCCATCGACGGTAAATGCCGTCGCCACGCCGGCTCGCATCAAGCGAATCATTTCGATCAACGCGCCCGTCGCGCGACGTGTCGACGAGCCGCGCGCCGCGCCGTAACCAAACCGCTGAATGAAACGCGCGATATACTCGCCGTCGAAACTCTGCGAAGTCATCACCACGATCCGGCGCCGGCGCCAGAAGTACGTGCCCAGAAAAATGCGGTTGTGCCAGAAAGTGTAGATGGGAATTTTTCCGTCACGCGACGCGGCCTCCCAATTCTCCCAGCCTTCGACGTCGAATTTTATCGTCGCGCCGATCAGCTTAATGATCGTGTAGATGCCCAGGTCGGCAGCGCGAATCAACAGACGATCTTTAGAAGAATACTTCGAGAGATCGGCGAAAGAATACGCGCGGTCGAGTTCGGTTGACGTGCCCATGCTCAATCGTAAATCGGTGGCTCGCCCGGCGGGCGTGTTTTCCAGCGGCGATGAATCCACAACCATTGATCGGGATATCGACGCACGTAATCTTCCACAGTCGAGGTCATCGTTTGCGTCAGCCGCAAAACGTCCTGGCTTGCGTCAGTCGTGCTATCGAAGACCAAAGGCTCGCCGACCTGCACAAGAAATTTTTGCCGGCTGTTGTCCCACGGCGCAAAAACCGGAAATACAACTGCGCCCGTGCGCAATGCCAATTTCGCGACAATAAAAGTCGTCGCGGCCTTCACTCCAAAGAAATCAACGAACACTGCTTCGCGATCGAGCGTGTTCAGATCGACGAGGATTCCCAGCGTCCCGCCGCCTTGGAGAATCTGCAACATCTCGCGCGCGGCGAATTGCTTGTCGATGGTGCGATTGCCCTGGCCGGTGCGATAACGATCGACCAACTGTTCGATCTTCGGGTTATCAATACGCCGCACCAGAAAGCTCAAAGGCTGATCGAACAACGAGAGCGCAAAACTGGAAAGTTCCCACGCGCCGATGTGACCTGTAAAGAGAATGATTCCGCGACCTTCACGGCGGGCCGCGGCCAAACGCTCCAGGCCTTCACAGTCAATCAACTCGCGCCAGGCTTGCGGCGACTGCTTCCTCATTTGACTGAACACGGCCAGCAGCCGGCCGAGATTCTCAAAGCATCCGCGCAGAAGTGTTTCGCGATCCTGCGGCGACAATTCCGGAAACGCCAGTGCCAAATTCCGCCGGCCCGTGCGGCGCAGCTTGCCAAACAAAAATCCCAATCGGCCGGCGACGCGGCCCAGGCGAAGTCCCGCGGCCGGCGGGAGCAGCGAAAACAATGCGAGCACAGTCCGCGCGAGCCAGTATTCGAGATTTGTTCTAAGCGGTCCGTGTTTGGCCATTGAGACGAAGTGACCGCGTAGTGTAGCGCATCAAATCTGCGGCCTGCGAACTTTCGGGTCTCAATCGCTTTTGGTTCGCGGCTGTCTATATTAGACTTTCAAATCGCGCTGGCATGAGACTTATGGGTCGAACAACTAATTCCATTTATCAAATGACGCGGTTTGCGCTGATGGGCATTCCGCAGGACGCCGTCTGCTCGGTTGATGTGACGAACCAATGCAACCTGCGCTGTCATCATTGTTACTTCTTCGAACATGAGCAGCCGGAGAATCTCGCAGTTGAGCGCTGGCGCGCGTTCTTTGACAAGCTGAAAGCGGACGGCTTTCCGTTCTTTTCGTGCACGTGGGTAGGCGGCGAGCCTTTGATGCGACAGGAAATTGTCGAGATGGGCTCGCGTTATTTTCGCCGGAACATGGTCGTCACGAACGGCACCATTCGCATTCCCGACTGGCCGCACGTCAACTTCAAGGTTTCGGTTGATGGCGTCGAAGCGCGACACGATCGCTTGCGCGGCGCAAAAACTTATCAGCGGATTAAGCGCATGATTCGCGACGCGGCAGAACGCGGCCTGCGCATCGGTATCGCCACCGTCCTCACGCGTGAGAACGAAGGCGACCTGGAAAAGTTTGTCGAAGAGTGGAAAGACGAGCCAATTAACAGCGGCATTATCTTTGAGTTCTACACCTACATGCACGGCCAGCCTGAAGCCGACAAGCTTTGGCTGAACTACGAAGAGCGCGATCGAGTCATCGATCGCCTGCTCGCGATCAAAGCGAAGTATCCAAACCTGGTTGAATGCACCACGCACGCGCTTGAGCTGCTGCGCTCCGAGAACTGTCGCGCGGTCACGGACAATTGTCTCGCGGCTTCAAAAATGTCGTCATGGGACGTCAGCGGCAACCGCAAAGAAAAGTGCATCCTTGGGCCGAAGGCGGATTGCGATCGTTGCGGCTGCGCGGTTCCGTTCTGGTTGCACTCTTTCGAAGCAATGGATGACGAGACCATGGGAAAAATGTTCGGGCCGGCCGCGGGAAAATATGTGAAGTACATTCGCCCTTTGAAAAAGTTGCGCTCGCGCAAGCCTGCTCGCGTACCCGAAGCGCCGCCGGTACTGCATCAAATTTCGTCAATCAAATCGCTCGACAATTGAACTCATCAGTTGTGATTGCGCCCGCCGCATCTGCTGAGAGAAACGCTCCTTCCGCGAGAGACTTCTGGCGTTCCTATCTCTATTGGCTGCCGCCCGCACTTGTGGGGTTGATCCTGGCGCTCGTCTACTTGAATCCCTTCATCGGCGACTGGGACGGATTGGATTACACCATCGCGTCCATTCAGGGCGAGCCGTCTTCGATGGCGCTGGGCCGCGCGCTGTTCACGCTCACGAACCACGCACTGTTTACGATTGCGCATAAGGTCTTCGGTCTCATGCCCGAGCATGCCTACCTGCTTTTTAAATTCACAGTCGTCGCCCAAGTGCCTTTGGCAATTGTCGTGTGCTGGATCTTTGCGCGCGACCTGACGAATTCGATTCACTCAGCGACCGTCGCGGCGCTGTTGGTCGCGCTGTCGCCGGTAGTCGTCATCTACGGCGGACAAGTTATGACGGACGTTCCCTCGATGTTTGTGGCGACGGCAGCGCTCGCGGTTTACCTGCGCGGCGTGCTGACAAAGCGAGCGTGGCTGATGTTGGCAGGAGCTATCGTGCTGGGCCTCGCAGTGAATCTTCGCGAGACGGCGGGCTTCTATCTGTCATGGCTCGTGTTCGCGCCGTTCGTCGGCGGTTGGCGTTTAGATCGCCGGACGTTGACGATCATCGCCGGTTCGGTGCTGCTGTTCTTTTTGATCGCGTTGGGAATCTTTGCGCTGTGGTTTGCAACGCACGCTGAGTATCGCGGGACGTGGAACGTTTGGCTGGTATCAACACGCAGCGAAGCTTCGCGTCATCCGCTACAGTTCGCCAACCTGAAGCCTTTCGCGATTTTTCTTTTTCTCGCGTCGCCGCTGGTCTTGATTGCGCTTCCTTTCGCAGCCGTGCGCGAGTGGCGTCGCCACCGCTTTTCACTGTTGTTGCTTGCGGCCGCGTGCGGCCTGTTTGCTGATGCACTATTGATTTTGAATTACAGCACGATCATCAACTGGCGATACTTCCTGACAGGATTGCCGGCGATGGCGCCGCTCGTCGCCAATTATTTCGTTCGCACCCAGACCGAGAGATTAAGAAGCGAACGGCTGGCCTTCGCCACGGCGATCGCAGGCGTGTTAATAATCGCGGTCGCGATGGGTTTTCTGTTTCAGCCGCGCAGCAACGAATACTTGAACCGTTTGGCGCTGGCGAAAGATTACAAGGCGCAACTGGATCTATTGCCAAAGGATGCGGTAGTGATTGCAGGAGCGCAGACCGTCGCGGTCACTTATTGGCGCGGCATTGGCGCGGGAGAATGGGTTCACATCGGCACGGGCGCGGGGTTCCCGGCGGGTAAGCTGCAACAAAAAATCGCAGAGCATCTACGCGCCGGGCAGAGAGTATTTCTGGACATCGATCCGCGTTGGTGGCAGCCGTGTTCGTGGCAGACGTCTGAGATTCGCGAGCTGGCCACGATCGAACCTCACTTTCGCTTTCGTCAAATCGCGCCGGCGCTTTACGAAATTCGATCGCCGGACGATCCCACAGCCGCGGATCGGCCGCATCTCGAAAAGTTATTACCTGAGAATCGGACGGAAGAAGTGAAGCGATGTTTTAGCGCGTCGTGACTAAGCCGAGCGCAGTTGCACGACAGGTTTACGCACGACGACGAGTTGCTCAGTCTTTGGAAACAGCGCTGTTTGCCAATCCGGCGTGCGTGAAATCCAGGTGTCGATTGCACTCGCCTCGACCGGGCGCGAGAACAGGAAGCCCTGGCCGTACTGGCATTTCAGATTGCGAAGCTGACTGAATTGGGCGAGCGTCTCGACGCCTTCAGCAACGACATCCATCCCCATATTCTCAGCCAGCGAAACAATCGTGCGGACGATTTCGATGTTCTCCGCGGCTTCACCAATGCGGCCCACGAACGAACGATCAATTTTCAAAGTGTCCACCGGGAAGCGATGCAGGTATCCGAGTGACGAATAGCCTGTGCCGAAATCGTCAATGCTCAACTGCACGCCGAGCGCTTTCAGGCGGCGGAGAAGCTGCACGGCTTTTTCGGCATTCTCCATGACGGCGCTTTCCGTGATTTCTAATTTCAAATGGCCGGGCTCAACGTGCGTCTCGGTCAGAATCTCGCGAATCTCGTTGACCAAACTCGATTGCGCTAACTGCTTGCTCGACAGATTCACACTCATGAAGAGATTGCGGTTGGCGGGTGATTGCCATTGCCATTTGGCCAGTTGCTGGCACGCGCGCCGTGCCACCCACATGCCCAGCGGCACGATCAATCCGGTTTCTTCAGCCACCGAGATAAAGTCGCCCGGGCTGATGAAACCTTTTTCGGGATGCTCCCAGCGAATCAGCGCCTCAAAGCCGGAAAGGTTACCCGTCTCTAAACAGACGATCGGCTGATAGTGCAGGCGGAACTCTTCGCGATCCAGAGCGCGACGCAGATCGTTTTCCATTTGCAGCAGGTAAACCGCGCGTGCGTGCATGCCCTTGTCGAAAACTTCATAGCAAGCTTTGCCCTGCGCCTTGGCGCGATACATCGCCGTGTCGGCGTCGCGCAGCATTGCTTCGGGATGATCGTAGCCGGTCGAGCTCAGCGCGATGCCGATGCTGGTCGTGGTGAATACTTCATGCCCACTCAAGTTAAATGGCGATTCGAGCTTCGCTTGAATTCGCTTCGCCATTTGCGTCGTGACGTCCGCGTTGGAAATACCGTCGAGCAAGATTGCAAATTCGTCGCCACCCAGCCGCGCCACCATGTCGCTCTCGCGAATGCAATGCTCCAGCCGGCGGGCCATCGCGATCAGTAGTTGATCGCCGATCGAGTGGCCGAGACTGTCGTTGACGTTCTTGAAGCGATCGAGATCGAGGAAGAGGACTGCGAACTGGTAATCCTCGTGCTGTTTTGCGCGCTCGATAACGAACTTCAGGTTTTCGGCGAGCAGCGCGCGGTTCGGCAAATTTGTCAGCGCGTCATGAAAAGCTGCGTGACGAAAGTGATCCTTGCTCTCCTGAAGCTGCACGCTGATTCGTTCCTGTTCGGCGATGTGCCGGTTCAATTCTTCCACGTGCCGCTCAGCCTGTTCAGCACGGGCGCGTTCAGCTTCGGCGCGCAGACCTTCAGCCTCGGCGCGTTCGCGCTCAGCCTGCTCAGCCTGTTCAGAGCTGGCCTTAATCTCGTCCAGATACTTGTGATAGGTGAAGTAAACAATCGAAATCACGGGTGTGGCGACGAGAAGAATCGCGAGACCGGCTTTCTCGAACGAGTTGGCGGTCGTCGCGGCGACGATCGCGCCCGAGATGTAAGTAATCGAAGTCCAGAGATAATGCGTGTGCCACGTTCGGAAGACCGGACCGCCCGTTTTCAACGCGAGTCCCAGCGCGCTGATGCCCGTGTTGATGAAATACTGCAACAGCGCCATCGCGCCGACGGCGGGAATGAAAACGTGCCACTCATGAAATCTGAGGTCGGCAACCGGACCGAACGCAAATCGCATAATGGCGACTGTGAGAAACGTCGAGCACGCCATCATCGCCGAGTTGAAGGCGACAACCAGCGGAGTCTTGCTGATTCTGATTCCGGAAAACAGTCCTTCGGCCGCCGCGATGAAGACCGCGGCGAATCCGCCATAGACGAGCAGCGCCAGAAAGATAAACGTGTCGGAAACTGTGACGTTGGTGTTCGCGCGCGGAATCCTGACGGCAAAGCGCGCGCTGACCAGCATCGTAATCACTGCCAGCACGAGAAAGCGCACGTCGAGTTTTGGCAACGGCCACCTGCAGGCGTACGCCATCGCGGCGGCGCCACACACGACTATGAACCATCGGTAGATGGTGTACGCACTACGATTGCTGATAAAAGAAATCACCTTATTGAACCCTAAAGAAAAAACTTAGCGGAGGTAGATCGTTTCGTATTCACTGTGGAAATCAAATCCTGCCTTAACGTAAAAGACCAGGGCATCGGTCTTTCTCTGATTGAGTGTGAGGCAGATGGACTGACAGCGGCGAAGCAGGATTTGCGAAAGCTGCATCAAGCAGCGTTTGCCGTAGCCTTTGCGACGACGGCGAGAATCAACGTGGATGCCTTCGAGGTAAATCATTTCGGGAGTGTCGCCGACGATGTCGGCCTTGAACACGGGCTCGCCGTCGTCAAATGCGATCCACACGCGGCCTTGCTCAATCCGGCGCGCGGTGCGGGCGCGGAATCCTTCCGGATCACGCTGCATTGGATTGACCGAGCCTTCTTCGAAAGCGAGCATCGCATTTACCGTGAGCACGTGTTCGATTTCGTTGAGTGTGGCGAGGCGCAGATCGATCCCGTCAGAGGCGATCGGATCGGATGTAATTTTCTCAAACAGCATTTCGCGGCAGATGAGGCGTAACGCTTGACCGGCACCCGCGTAGTGTTTCCAGAAGCTTTCGACGATGCGGCGTTCGCCGCGAATGAGGTAGGCCTGGGGGCTGCTGGCGGCCAGTTGGGCAAAGGCGGCCACCGCATTGTCGGTGTGCGCCTCGAGCATTGTAGCATGCCCAATCAGCGCCACGCCTTCCATTTTTCCGCTGGCGTCCCGGTAGGCGTAGAAAGATCCCCGATTTTGCGAGCTGACCAGCCCATTGTCACGAATCAGGGTGGCCATAAACACCGTATGAATCGGCCTTTGGGCGAGAAACCTCAGCGCCTCCGCCTCGTCGCCGGAGCGCAACTCGTCGCATGAATGTTCGCCGCACAAACCGGCCGGTAAACCGTGGGAGACTTCACACTTCATTAAAGTTGCAGCCATGCTTTCTCCTTGGTCTGTGGGATTGACCCGCCGCCGGCTTACGGGCGCATTGCCGGGCCGATATCCCCAAAAATCATTGCGCGATTCGCCATTGCGCTGACGGTCGCATCGCCGAGGATTATTCCGTCACCAATGATGATGCCGTCGCCAATGATGATTCCATCGCCGAGCGAGACACCGTCGCCAAGTGAGACGCCATCGCCGAGAGCGACACCGCTACAGAACAGCGTACCGTCGCCGAACACGATGCCATTGCCGGTGAAGATGCTGTCGCCGAGCACGACACCGTCGCCCAACACGACGCCATCGCCGAGCGAAACGCCATCGCCGAGCGAAACGCCATCGCCGAGCGAAACGCCGTCACCGAGCGAAACGCCCAAGCCGTAGAAGCTCTGGTAATTTGTGATTAGCGGCGTTCCCTTTGCATACCAATGTCGCAGGATGATTCCCTGCGCCCAATCGAACGTGTAACCGGCGATGGTTGTCTTCGGCGTCGGCGCAGGGCCGGTCAGCATCGGGCTGTCTTGCGGCGTGGTTGAATGCAAGTCTGTTCGGATCAACTTCGCGAGACGCGCAGCGCCTTCCACGTTAAGTTCGCCGGTACCCTGCTCAAGCATGTTCCAACCAGGCAGCGGATCAGCCGTGTACATCAAAGCCATCTTCACCATGTTGGGCGTCAGCTTCGGATTCAATTGCAACATCAAAGCTGCCGCTCCGGCTACGACGGGTGTGGCCATTGAAGTGCCGCTGAGATACATCAGACGCTTGTTGTTACGGTCACTGATTCCGGTATCGAGTTGCGGGTTCTGTTCAACGATGGCATTCGGCGTTCCACCGCCACCGAGAAGACCACTATTGCCGCTGTCGGCCTCCGCAAAAATTAGCTTGTTGCCGGGCGCGATCAGATCAGGCTTCAGCACGTTGTCGTAGTGAACAACTCCGGTGCCGTCTTTCCAGTGGCTGCGGGTGGGTCCCCGTGAGCTGTATGTCGCGACGGCATCATCCGCGTGCGAATCTGTTCCGAACGTATTCGCGGCGCCGACGGTAATCACCGAAGGTTCGTTGCCGGGCGCGTGAATCTGTCCATAAATCTTCCTGCCCATCGTGTCCTTGCCGTTGTTTCCCGCGGCAGCGACGACAACGATGCCCGCGTCAACCAGGGCGCGCGAGGCGCGACAGATGGGATCGTTTTTGTACGAATCCACAGCGGGCGCGCCCAAGCTGATATTAACGACGCGGATGTTGTACTTGTCTTTGTTCAGCGGATTATTCGAGCTGACGGCCTTCGTCGGATCGGCGGGTGAGATGATCCAATTCAGCGCTGCCAACACCGCGGCGGTCTTTCCGATGCCGTTTTTGTCGAGCACGCGCAAGTTGATGATGTTCGCGTTTGGCGCGACCCCTTCGTAAGCGTTGCCGCTAGCCGTGCTTACGCCCGCCGCGGAAGCCGTTACGTGCGTGCCATGACCGTAAGGATCGATGGTCGGTGTGTTTTCGTTCGTGAAGTCCTTGTTCAGCTTTATTCGCGACGCGCTCAACAAACTAGCAGCGAAAGCCGCGTGACTTGTATCGACACCGGAATCGAGAATCGCGATGCCTACGCCGCTGCCATCGATAGCGGTTCCGCCCAGCAAGCCGCTGAGCAAGCCAGGCGCATTGCGCACCTGATCGGCTCCGGAGGCCGCAGTGACGTGACCGAGCACCTCAATTTTGCGATCGGGTGAAATGAAGTTCATCGATTCGCTGTTCATCAGCGGGTCCAGCGCCTGCACCGGCAGGTCAACTTTCATCGCGCCGAGCTGCGGCATAGTGTCGCCGATCTTAACGCCGGATCGTGTTAGCAGGCGACGCAGTGTGGGGCTGTTCACGTCATTGACCTGAATGATTGCCGGCACACGCCCGTGCGCGCCCGCGGCTGCCATCAGCTCGCGCATGTCGGGAGAGATCTTGTCGCCTTCGAACTCTTCGTTGATGGGGCTCTTGCGGTTGTCTGTTGCTGAAGCCGAATTGGCAGCGACTTCATTCGTCGCGTCCAGCGAGATGGGCGCGAACAAATTAGCCACCGGCTGATCGGGAGCGATGTAGGCGTCGTACGCGGCGGAACTCGCCGCGGCCAACACACAGAGACGGTTTTCCCGGATCGCGTCCGTAATCGTCGCGGTCGCAAGCGCCGAAGCGCGCACACCCGCAAACTGATTAACGTTGTCGACGAACAGGATGATTTCGGAACGAATGGCTTTCGCCGCCGCGAAGAAAGCCTGCACGCGGGATTCGAATTGGGCCGGCGTCTTCGCGTCTTTCGCGAGCGCATCGAGATCCAGACTCAGCACGCGCCGGCCGTTCAAAGTCTCCGGCACATCACCCGCAGCAACACGCAACGCGACGCCGCGCGCGATTGCGCCGCGATCGAATTGCGACTCGCTGAGAACAAGCGGCGCGGTAGTCGAACTCTCCGCGAGTTCCTGGATAACGCGCGCAATCTCAGCGTCATGAGATTCTGCCGGCTCGAGCTTTCGCTCTGCGGCAAGCTGCGTCAGATCGATTGTGTAACTTGCGACGACCTGTCGCGCATCTTCCGGCGACACGTCCCAATAGGCTGTTTGCGCGCCGGCATGACGCGGCGAACTCAACGCGGCAAACGTATACAGCAATAGCGCTGCTACGATTACAAAACTAATTAAGGGGGATCCGACTCTTTTCATTCCTGATGATTCCTTCGCTTGACTGGACATTCGCAAAGTGCGTTTCCGACGTGGCTGTTTTCGCGCCGGTTTGAGATAAAGAACTGCCGGAGGCCAATCCACCGGCGCTGTGAACTTTGCGAGGTGCGTGCCATCCCTCTTTCACCGAAAAGCTTCGGAAAATCACGCTCTGTTCAACCTGAGCAGCCTGTTTGCTCGATTGTGTCAGTCAGGCTGACGCGCCGGTCAGCCAATTCGAAAGGCTAATTGAGGATGTCTTCGCAGGCCCGGGAACACGAGGATCGCTGTTCCATTTTTCCCCACGCGCTCGACCGATAATCGCCAGCGCGCGGTCGAAACAGTGCGCGGTGAATCCGGATCAAAAGCCACCATGCAACGAATGGTTGGGTCGATGTGGCGATTGACTGGCGAAAAACTGAGGCTTCTAGCGGGTTGATGCTTAGGTTATAATGCCCGCGGCGTGAAGGTTGGATTCATCACGCAAGGCAATCATAGCAAACACGAATGTTCGAACGCTACACAGAAAAAGCGCGCAGGGTAATTTTTTTCGCTCGGTACGAAGCATCGCAGTTCGGTGCGCCCGCGATTGAGCCTGAGCATCTGCTGCTGGGCCTGATGCGCGAAGACAAGACGCTCACCGGCCGCTTTTTCCCGCGCGCGCAAATCACCATCGAAGCGATTCGCCGCGAGATCGAAGGCCGCACCCTCTTGCGCGAAAGAATTCCGACGTCGGTCGAATTGCCGCTCGCCCCCGAAACGAAACGTGTGCTGCATTACTCGCACGAGGAATCGGATCGGCTGCAACATCGTCACATCGGGACTGAGCATCTGCTGCTCGGCCTGCTGCGCGAAGAGCGTTCGATGGCTGCGCAAATTTTGTTTGAGCGCGGTTTGCGTCTGAACGCGGTCCGCGACGAGATCGCCCGGCAGACCGGCGCCGACGCGCGCCAGCGAAAAGATATTCCACACCTGCTGGAGTTTTCACGGGACTTAACCGAAGACGCTTCGAACGACCGGCTCGATCCATTGATTGGCCGCGAGGGTGAGATCGAACGTGTCGTGCAGATTCTCTGTCGCCGGACGAAAAACAATCCGGTGCTCATCGGCGAGCCAGGCGTCGGCAAAACTGCAATCGTCGAAGGCCTGGCGCAGCGTATCGTGCGTGGCGAAGTCCCTTCGTTCCTGGAAAACAAGCGCATCCTTTCACTCGATATCAGCTTGATTGTCGCCGGCACAAAATATCGCGGCCAGTTCGAAGAGCGCTTGAAACAAATCATGCGCGAGCTGATCGACAATCCGCAGTACATCGTTTTCATTGACGAGTTGCACACGCTGGTCGGCGCGGGGTCGGCAGAAGGCTCGCTGGACGCAGCAAACATTCTGAAGCCGGCCCTTTCGCGCGGCGAGATTCAATGCATCGGCGCGACTACGCCGGCGGAATTCCGCAAATCAATTGAAAAGGACCGCTCGCTTGAGCGTCGCTTCCAGGCAGTCAAGGTCGCGCCGCCTTCGGAAGACGAAGCCGTGCAAATCCTCGGCGGCGTGCGCGAGCGCTACGAAAGTTTTCATCAGGTCCACTACAGCGACGATGCTTTGGCAGCCGCCGTCATCCAGTCCAGCCGCTACATTCCCGATCGTTTTCTGCCGGACAAAGCCATCGACGTCATCGATGAAGCCGGCGCGCGCGTCAAACTCCGCGTGCGGGCTGAGCAGGGAAATATCGACGCGTTAACGGCTTCGTTAACCGAGTGGGAACGGGCCACGTACGGCCGCGCGCAGGCCCCGATTGACGAGGAAGAAGATCCTTTAGTCGTCGGTGAAGTCACCCGCGGCGACGTCGAAGAAGTGATCGCGCGCTGGACCGGCATCCCGATTACTTCGCTGAAAGAAGAAGAGTCGAAGAAGCTTTTGCGCATCGAACTCGAGCTGCACAAGCGCGTCGTGTCACAACGGCCGGCCATCTCGGCCCTTTCACGCGCGATCCGCCGCTCGCGTGCCGGCTTGAAGAATCCGCATCGCCCTGTCGGCTCGTTCCTGTTTCTTGGTCCGACCGGCGTCGGTAAAACGGAAGTCGCGCGATCGCTGGCCCAGTTTCTGTTCGGCAGCGAGCGCGCCATGATTCGCTTCGACATGTCGGAATTCATGGAGAAGCACTCCATCTCGAAACTGATTGGTTCGCCGCCGGGCTATGTGGGGCATGAAGAAGGCGGGCAGCTGACTGAACGCGTAAAGCGCTCGCCGTACGCGGTGCTTCTGTTCGACGAGATCGAGAAAGCCCACGCGGACATCTTCAACATCCTGCTGCAGGTTTTCGAGGACGGAATCCTGACGGACGCGCTGGGAAGCACTGTCGATTTCAAGAACACGATTATCATCATGACGTCGAATATCGGCGCGCGCTTTATTCAGAAGAAAGCGTCGCTCGGCTTTCAGGGCACTGCCGATCTTTCACGCGCGAAGATGGAAGAGATGGTGATGAGTTCCGTGCGGCAGACGTTCAATCCTGAGTTCATCAATCGCCTGGACGAAATTATAGTCTTTGACGAACTGGGTGATCAGGAATTGTTGGACGTGCTGCAACTGCAAGTCGATCAGATGAACCGCAACATGACCAACCATGGCTTCATCGTGCGCATGGTCGATGACGCCAAGCGTTGGATTCTGGACAAGACTTGCGCCGATCGTTCGTATGGAGCGCGCCCTTTGCGCCGCGCACTGCAAAAGCACGTCGAAGACCCGCTCTCTGAAGCTCTGATTCAGGGCCAGCTCGCTGAGGCATCTCTGGTCGAGATATACGTCGACGGCGACGCGCTCAACTTCCGCTCGATCATGATCGACGAAGAGGGAATCGAACAGCCCGTCGATCTGCTCCTGACGCAGTAACCACGCCCTTTTTCAATTCCCTCCCGCCGGCACTTCTCAAGAATTTCAAACCAATTGAATCATAGCGCCTGACGTCGCTATGGGTACGGTGGTGTTGGATTCTGCGGCGCAGAGGCGGCGCGCGTCGCCGGTCGGTCGATAATCACGCGGGCGGCGCGATGGCCCGCCACGAACTCAGGATTCGTCCGTCGAAACAGATTCACCATCGGATCGAGCTGATGCCGCAGAATGCCGATCACATTTCGAATCTTCGCCGCGAGAATGACACGTGAGGCCGTAGTGGCGGGGCAAGACGTGCCCGGCACTTCGGTACTCTTCTGTATTGACATTTCCCGCGAGCTGAACTAGCGTTCACGGCCGTAATCGTTACTTCTGGTGAGTTTAGCGCCGGTTAGCACAATTCGCTGGACTAAGGCGAGCAGCAGATGTTGAACTAGAAGGGGAGGGACTGCAGTCGCGTCCCTCATCTTCCGCTCCAACACCCCACGCTCCAACGCAACCTGATGACTCACGTTAGTCCCACTTTATTGACGAAACCTTTCTTGGCCTTCCCATTCAGGAGAACCTCTCCGATGCATCCCACTCGCGATTTTCCGATTCGATCTGAATCTTCCCAATTCATTCGACGGCGGCTGATGGCCCATGCCTTTTGGATCCTCGCTGCAAATTCGCTGCTCGCCACCGCTTCGGCGGCACAAGAGACTGCTTCTGCAAATAAGCCCGCGTATGACACGAGGAATGTCGCAGTCGGCCGGGCGCGGCACCTGTTTCCCGCATTCAGCCAAAACGACAGTGACGAAAATCGCGCTGGCTTCATCGACGAAAACGGTAATGTCGTAATCCCGCTTCGTTTCTATTACACCGCAAGCTTCAGTGAAGATTTGGCGTACGCGGTCGTTCGTCGAGACCAACCGCCGGTGTACATTGATCGCGCAGGGTATGTAGCAATCGCGCCACAGGCCGACGACATCAGCCCTTTTTCCGAAGGATTGGCGGCTGTTCGTTTCGGAAGGTTTTGGGGCTTCATCGACAAGAGGGGAAAACAGGCGATAGAACCCAGGTTCGACTTCGCAACCCAATTTCGTGATGGGTTAGCCGCGGTTCAGGTCAATGGCCGCTGGGGATACGTTGATAAGACCGGTCGGATGAAGGTCTCGGCGATTTTTGATTATGCGACCGCCCTCTCCGACGGTCTGGCCTGTGTAGTCTTCAATGGTAAAGCTGGTTACATAAATAAAAATGGAAAGTGGATCATTAAACCGAACCTCGAAACAATGGCCTCATTGACTGACCAGGTGTTTCTCAGCAAGTTTTCTGAGGGCTTGGCTGTTTTCAGGCGGGACAATCGCTACGGTTTCATAAACAAGTCGGGTCAGGTTGTCATTGAACCTTCGTTTGAGAGGGTAGGACCTTTCCGGGAAGGGCTTGCTGCGTTTTCGCTTGGAAATACGAAAGGATTTATTGACAAGACCGGCAACATCGTGATTGCTCCGCGATTTGATGACGCTGATTATTTCTCGGAGGGGTTGGCGGCCTTTAAGCTAGGCGTCAAGTGGGGGTTTATCAATCAATCGGGAACCATCGTGATTAAGCCGCAGTTTGACCGTGTCGAATATTTTCACAATGGCTTGGCGCAATTCTGGAACGATGACGGAACCACAGGATATATCGATACCGACGGAAAATACGTCTGGCGCTCGAAATGGAAGAATTGATGGGGCGATCGGCGGTGTGACGCCAAGCGTTGGATTCTGGACAAGACTTGCGCCGATCGTTCGTATGGCGCGCGCCCTTTGCGACGCGCTCAACTTCCGCTCGATCATGATCGATGAAGAGGGAATCGAACAGCCCGTCGATCTGCTCCTGACGCAATAACCACGCGTTGCAATTAATTTTTCCAAAGTCCAAAGTGCGACCCACTTTGGACTTTCGCTTTATTTTCCCGCTATAATGCGCCACTTTGCTGCGTTGGAAACTGGCAACGAGCGAAGGCGGCGGCGAATCCAAGTGCTCCCCAGGCTGCGCGTCGCCGTCGGTTGTGATACGGTTTCCCCGAAGTTAACGCTATTCCTATTAATGTGGCGCCACGTTCGTTGTGATCGAAAAGGGCCGATTCGGCAAAATTGCCCGTGACCGGCACCCCACGCGAGATGCTCGCGCGGGGACCCCACAGATCGCGCGGGCTTCTGAGATACCGGCACTTATGCACTCATATCGCGTCGTTTGGCTTGCCCTTCTTAGCGCCATCATCGGCCTTGCTTCGCTCGGTTTCGCGAAAACCACTTGCGCGCAAACGCCGCCTTCCGCTGCGCAGCAACGCTTAGTCGAATCCGTTGACATTATCGGGAACCGTCGCCTGCGCAAGGACGACATCCTTTACTATGTGCAGACGCGTCCCGGCGACGTTTACAACGCGGCGCAGGTCGAGCGCGACTTGCAGGCAATCCTGGCCCTGGGTTTTTTCGACAAGGTACAGACGCGTGTCACAGTTGAAGACGGGCCGCGCGGCGGTTACGTCATCACCTTTTACGTTGTCGAGCTTCCGATCATCCGCGACATCATCTTCGAAGGGTTGCACAGCGTCCCTGAGTCGGACGTGCTGAAAACTTTTCGTGAGCGCCGCGTCGGCGTTTCCAAAGAGGCTATCTACGATCCTGTCAAAGTTCGCAACGCCACCCGCGTGCTGAAGGAGCTGCTGGCCGCGAAAGGCCACCCGAACGCGGTCATCACAGAGGAGCGGGAACAGATTTCCGCGACGTCGGTGGGAATTACCTTCCGGGTCGAAGAAGGCGCGCGCGTCCGTGTCGGTGAGATTCGTTTCGAAGGCAGCAAAGTTTTCAAGAGCGGTGAGCTGCGCTCTCAAATGAAGTACGTGAAAGAGGCAGGCCTGTTCTCGCGCTTTCGCGAGCAGGACATTCTTCACCGCGAAAAGCTCGAGTTCGATCTGCATCTGGTGGACAACTACATGCGGTCGAAGGGTTACTTGCAGTCGCGTCATGGCGAGCCGCGCATTGAAGGCCTCGGCCGGCATCGCACGGGCTTCCCAATTCTGCCGCTGCCATTCATCTCGTCAGTCGATGAGACCCTGCGGATCACCGTGCCAATCACCGATGGAAAACTTTTCCGGGTCGGCGACATCAAGATCGAGGGCAACTCGATTTACTCTGAGCAGATTATCAAAGGCCTGATCGGTTTGAAGACTGGCGACGTGGCCAACAGCGAAGCCATCACCAAGGCTTTGTATGAAAACCTGAAGAAGGCTTACGGCTCGCAGGGATTCATCCAGTACACGGCCGAGATCAATCCGACATTCAAGGACAGTCCGCAAAAACCCGACGAAGGCGTCGCGGACTTTCTCATCACCATTGACGAAGGCAAGCAGTTCACGCTGCGCCGGCTGGAATTCACCGGCAACACATTTACGCGCGACAACGTGCTGCGTCGTGAAGTGCTGATCAACGAAGGCGACATCTATAACCAGAATCTGTTCGAATATTCGGTGGTCAGGCTGAACCAGCTCGGCTATTTCAATCCGATCGACAAAGACAAGGACGCAGATTTCCGTACGAATGAAGAAGAGGCCCTGGTCGACGTCACGCTGAAAGTTTCCGAGAAGGGCCGCCAGGAAATTTCATTCAACGGCGGCGTCTCCGGCATCGGCGGCTCGTTCTTCGGCCTGCACTATTCGACCAACAACTTGTTCGGCCGCGGAGAGGTCCTCTCGCTTGACGTCGCGGCCGGCAATCGCCAGCGCAGCTTCAGCTTCTCGTTCACAGAGCCTTACATTAAGAACCGGCCCATTACGGCCGGCTTCTCGCTGTTCGCTTACTCGCAAAAGTTTTTTGGCGAAGGCACGGCGCTCTCGTCGAACACGAGCGCACAGCAAGGCCTGTTCGGCTCGGCCCTGGATTTCTTTAACACGAGCGCTGAGAACTTGTTCACGCGTGAGTCTCTGGGCGTCACAGTTTTTGCCAGCTCGCCGCTCTCAGAGTTTTATCGCAAGCGGCCGTTCACACAGTTTTCGCGGGTCGGACTTTCGTATCTGTTCAGCAAATCAAGCACGAAGGATCCGGAAGTTAACACTGGCGCCGACCAGGCCCAGTTCATTCCGGTCGTTTATCGCCAGCCCAGCATCATCACCAGCCGCGTCACCGGCACGTTTGCCTACGACGCGAGGGACTACAAAGGCGGAGTCGATCCGACATCTGGCCGTTCACTGTCAGTCGGCATAGCGTTCGCCGGGTTGTTGGGTGACGTGCGCACCTACCAGCCCACGGTTGAGTTCACGCAGTTCCGCCCGATGCGGAACAAGCGGAGCGACCATCCGGATGTTTTTGGTTTCCGCATCATGGCGGGCACGGTCGGATCGTTCGCGATCTCACCGAAAGTTCGCAACGCGAATTCGCTGGCGTTCGTCGACGGTGTTCCGATTTATGAACGGTTCTTCCTGGGTGACGAGTTCTCGATTCGCGGTTATCCGCCGCGCGGTATCAGTCCGTTTGCGCCGCTCGATTTCTATGTCACTTCACGTAACGTAGTGCTGGCGACGAACCCAGTCGGCACGCCCACCGCGGCGGCCGGCCTGCCGGCAGGCTTGGCGAACGTCGGGCTATTTACGGGCGCGACGGGAAGCAATGTTTTCAAATTGAGCCGCGCCTGGACACGCATCGGTGGCGACACCCAGTTGCTCGGCAACTTCGAGTATCGCTTTCCGATATTTGGTCGGGTGGTTGCGGGCGCCGCATTTGTCGATGTCGGCTCGTCATTCAATTGGCGGACAAACGGCGAGCAGAGCTACTCCAGCGAATTTCTTGCTGACCAGCCGTTTCTGCAAACGGTTGGCGGGATCGCGTGTCCACGCTTTTCGGGTGGATTCTTGCCGCCCGGCTCAGCCAGCTTGAGCACGTTTGTGCTGTGCAACAATCCTCAGTTGGCCGCGTCGCCGTTTTTCAGCCTGGTCCTCCGCGACAATCATCTGGCAACGCAAGCCGAACTCGATGCCGCGCAAACCGGCATGATTGTTCCCGAGACCCAACTACCGTTCGGCTTCCAGCCGGTGTTTGTCCGCGGCGAGGCGCAAACCAATACCGTCGCGCGTTTAGGTGAGAGTAAGTTCGCGAAACTCGGCGATTTTCACAGCAGCATTGGCGCTGAGTTGCGCGTGCAAGTGCCGGTTCTGAACGTGCCTTTTCGACTGATTTATGCTTATAATCCTCGCGCGCGCAAGGACCAGTTCATTGAAGGATTTCCGTTTATTTTCAACGAGCAGAAGACCACCTTTCGGTTCAGTGTCGGGCGCACCTTCTAGTTATTATCGGGCGGCGTTTATGGCTGCCAAAGCAAACCAAACCGGCGAGTAGGACAACTAAGTTCCAGTTAAAATCGCCTTTGAATTCTAAGGAGTATTACGAGAAGTTTATGAAGATATTTCGTGCGACAGCCGCGATCGCTTTTTTCGTGGCACTGATGGCCGTTTCGGCTTTCGCGCAGCCCCGCACGGGCACCGGCACACAGCCGCGGCCCACGTCCACGCCGAACACCGCGCCGGCAGGTCCGGTTAACGTGCCGGACAGCAAAGTTGCATTAATCGACAGTTCAGCATTCGCGGACGAAAAGCAGGGCATCACAAAATTTGTTGCGGCCTTGAAAAAAGTGAACGCAGAATTCCAGCCGCGGCAGAGCGAGTTGCAAACCCTGCAACAGCAGATTGAAAAGGCCACGGCTGATTTACAGAAGGCTGCTCCGGTTCAGGATCCAAAAGTCACGCAGCAGCAACAGGACAAGATCGATCAGATGAAGAAGGACTTTCAGCGCAAAGGCGAAGACGCGCAAGTGGCTTTCAACAAGCGTCTGGAGGAAGTTCTCAGCCCCGTCTACGAAGACATCGGCAAAGCGCTCGACGCGTTTGCAAAGGCGCGGGGCATTACGCTAATCCTGGACGTTACGAAAGTGCAGGGCATTGTCAGCGCGGCTGACGCCATGGATATTACCCGGGCTTTCATTTCAGATTACAACAGCAAGAACCCGGCGACGGCTTCGTTGACGACGCCGCAGTAAATTCATTCCGTTGCAGGTATTCAATTCGGAGTGCGGAGATCGGCAACGTGCCAGTCTCCGCATTTTCGACTTCAGAACACACACGATGAAAACACGTTGGTTGCTAATCTCGTTCATTGTTTTTGCGGCGTTCGGCACGGGGCGCGCGCAAGGCACGGCGACTCCGCCGGCGCAAAACGCGGCCGTCCCCTCCAGCAAGATTGCGGTGATCTATTCGGAGGCTTTTCAGGATGCAAAAGCCGGCATTGCCCAGTTCGCCGCCACGGTGAATAAACTCAATGCCGAATTTCAACCGTTGCAGAACGAGCTGAATCAAACCGCGCAAAGGCTGAATGCGCTGCAGGAGGAGATCAAAAAGATGCAGGGCGGCGCGACCCCGGCCACACCGCAGCAGATTCAGGCTAAGATTGACCAGTTCGACGATCAGAAGAAGGCCTACGATCGTAAGGGCGAAGACGCCAAGGCGAACTATCAACGGCGGCGCAACGAATTGCTCGGTCCATTGCAGCAGGAGGTGGGCAACGGGCTCGAAGCTTTCGGCAAGGCGCACGGCATCACGATGATTTTGGACGGGAGCCAGCTTCCGATCGTTTACGCGGCGGACAGCATGGACGTTACGCGGGCTTTCATCGCCGATTACAACAGCAAACACCCGGCGACAGCTGCACCGACCAGGCCGTAACTTTCGGGCTCGTGCGCGAGCCGCGAGGACAAAATCCGCTGGCACGAATCGCTGGTCTCTCCATGGAAACAGTTTTCGATACCGAAGCCATAAAGAAACTGCTCCCGCACCGATATCCTTTTCTCCTCGTCGATCGGATTATCGAATTTACGCCGCGCGAACGGATCGTCGGCATCAAGCAAGTCAGCATCAACGAATCGCATTTCCAGGGACACTTTCCGGGCGCGCCGGTGATGCCGGGAGTGCTTGTGATCGAAGCGCTGGCCCAATGCGGCGCCATCCTTGCGCTGCGCGAAATTGAAGATCGCGATCAGAAGCTTGTGCTGTTCACCGGCATTAAGGAGGCGCGGTTTCGCCGTCCCGTGGTGCCGGGTGACACGCTCGTGCTCGAGGTGACGGCGTTGCGCACCGGCTCGCGCATTCAGCGCATGCGCGGCGAAGCAAAAGTTGACGGTGAAGTTTGCGCCGATGCTGAGCTGACGAGCGTCATCACCAACCGGCAACCGTAAAACTTCCACCGATGAGTTCTCCATCCATGCAAGGCCATCCGTCGCCGTCACAAACCAAAATTCATCCATCCGCCATCATTAGCCCGCGCGCGCGCATCGGCGAAGGCTGCGACATCGGCCCCTTTGTGACGATTGGCGACGACGTTGAATTGGGCGCGCGCGTGCGCATCGATTCGCATTGCGTGATCGACGGGCGCACACGGATCGGCGACGAAACTCACGTGTTTCCGTTTGTTTCGATTGGGCTGCCGCCGCAGGATTTGAAATTCTCAGGCGAAGAAACTGAGACTGAAATCGGAAAGCGCAACCGCATCCGCGAGTTTGTGACGATCCATCGCGGGACAAAGGGCGGTGGCGGCATTACGCGCAGCGGTGACGATTGTTTCTTCATGGCGCAGGCGCACATCGCGCACGATTGTTTGATTGGCAACGACGTGATCATGGCGAATGCCGCAACGCTCGCCGGGCACGTGGTGGTTGAGGACGCCGCGAACATCGGCGCGTATTCGGGCGTGCACCAGTTTTGCCGCGTGGGGCGCGAAGCTTACATCGGCGGCTATTCCGTCGTGGTCAAAGATGCGCTGCCGTTCGCGCTGACCGTTGGTAATCACGCGAAGTGCTACGGCCTTAACAAAGTTGGCATGCGCCGGCGCGGTTACTCGCGCGAGACGATCGACGCGCTGCATCACGCTTTTCATCTGCTGCTGGCCGCGAAACTAAACACCACCCAGGCGATCGAACGCATTCGCGCGGAGATCAAGAACGTTCCTGAAATCGATGAACTCGTAACCTTCATTGAGTCTTCAGAGCGGGGCGTCGTGAAGTAGTCTCCAACAGAGAACAACGAGGTCAGAACCGCCTGCGGTAGCGGGCGGTTGATCTGTTCGGATTGAGCTTGGGGGGGGGAGAAGTTCAACCGCCCGCTAGCGAAGGCGGATCTGACTTCTCTCTGTGTCCGCTGTGGTTAATTTTTCCATGAAACTCGGGCTCATTGCCGGTAACGGCACGTTTCCGTTCCTCGTCCTCGAAGGCGCGCGCAAGGCCGGCGCCTCAGTCGCGGTCGTCGCCATAAGCGAAGAAACTGATCCGAAAATCGAAAGCGTTGCTGAGAAAGTTACGTGGGTGGGCGTCGGGCAGCTCGGCAAGATGCTGCGCTTTTTCAAAAAAGAAGGCGTGGAAAAGGCGATCATGGCGGGGCAGGTAAAGCATGTGCAGATTTTCAGCAGCTCGATTCCCGACCTGCGTATGGTGAAGATGCTTTTGCGCCTGCCGCGCAAGAATACTGACGCGCTGATTGGAGCGGTCGCAGACGAACTGGCCACTGAGGGCATTGAACTGATTGATTCGACTTACTTCTTGAAAGATCAATTGCCGCAACCGGGCACATTGACGAAACGCGAGCCCGACGATCGCGAGCGCGGCGACATCGAATACGGTTTGGAAGTCGCACACGAAATTGCGCGACTGGATCTTGGTCAGACAATCGTCGTTCGCGGCCGTGCGTGCGTCGCAATCGAAGCGATGGAAGGCACCGATGAGGTCATTCGCCGCGCGGGCGAACTTGCGCGCGGGCGGCTCACCGTGGTGAAGATCGCAAAGCCGGATCAGGACATGCGATTCGACGTGCCGGTCGTCGGCCTCTCGACGATTCAAACAATGATCGACGCGGGCGCGACCTGTCTGTGCCTAACCGCCGGTAAGACTCTGGTATTCGAGCGGGACGAGCTGATTGCGCTGGCGAACAAGAACAAAATCAGCATCGTTGCGGTCTGATTTAGAGAGCTTGACTTGCCCGATAATTAGGTCTAAAACCTCACCATCATTTTCCTGAACAATTCAGTCTAACTTCGTATTCGTTAACGTTTTTCTTCAAGGAGGATTCAAATCATGGCATTGCGTTTAGGGGACACGGCTCCGGATTTCACGGCCCAAACTACCGAAGGGCCGATCAATTTCCACGAATGGATTGGCGACGACTGGGCGATCCTGTTCTCACATCCGAAAGACTTTACGCCGGTGTGCACCACCGAACTCGGCTACGTGGCGAGAATGAAACCTGAATTCGACAAGCGCAACGTGAAGGTCATCGGCCTCAGCGTCGATCCGGTTGAGAATCACGCGCGCTGGTCTGACGATATACGCGACGCGACCGGCAGCGCGCCAAACTATCCGATGATTGGCGACACGGACCTGAATGTGGCAAAGCTCTATGATATGTTGCCGGCCGCAACCGGGGGCACAGCGGAAGGACGCACGGCCGCGGACAACATGACCGTGCGCAACGTGTTCGTCATCGGGCCCGACAAAAAGATCAAGCTGATGATCGTCTATCCGATGGCGACGGGTCGCAACTTTGACGAGATTCTGCGCGTGATCGATTCGATGCAATTAACTGCGACACATAGCGTTGCCACGCCGGCCAACTGGAAAGACGGCGAGGACGTCATCATCGTCCCGGCGTTGAGTGACGAAGCCGCGAAAGAGAAATTTCCGGGCGGCTGGAAGACGATCAAGCCCTACTTGCGCTTAGTGCCGCAGCCCAACAAACAAGCGAAGGCGGCGGAAAGCTGATTAGCGGTCGAGCTTGGTTTTGCATTAGGGCAGCGTCCGTGGGCTGCCCTTCATCTTGATATTTTTGCTCCTGAACTATGCCCGAGAACAAGAATTTAGAATCGTCTACAAGTTCCTCCCCGCCACCGCAGACCGGTTTAAGCAAGGAAGCCTGGGTAGCCATCAGCACGCTGGGCGCGGCATTGATTACCGCCTTGGTTACGTTGGTGATTCATCTCTACCCGCAGACATCGCCTGCGAATTCTCCGTCCGCGCCAACCCCATCACCCGTCGCGGCGTCATCTCCAACCCCTCAGGTGGTGACCGCTGATGCGATTGCCGGCAAATGGTCGGGCGACGCGACGGACAGTACGGGCAAGTCATTTCAAGTCACACTCGAAGTTAAAAAATCCTGCGGCATTAACGAGCGCTGCGGCACGATGAGCGTCTCGCACGTGCCCTGTTACGCCGAAGCGTTTCTTGAGCGCACGCGTGACCGGGAATTCGAATTCCGCACTGACAACTTCTACGGCGAAAGCGATCGCTCGCAGTGTGCTGCCGGCGCGGGCGAACACTTTCGCCTGCGGCCCGACGGAAAACTCGATTATTGGACGACGTACGACCCTGAAGCCAGGGGCCTCTTGGAGCGCCAAACCGAATAATGCGCGCCATTGTTACCACCGCGAACGGCGATGTTCGGGTAATGAAGGTCGAAGAGCGACCCGATCCCGTCGCCAAGCCGGGACAGGTTGTCGTGCGCACGAAAGCCGCGGGCCTCAATTTCGCCGATATCCTCGCGCGGCAGGGACTGTATCCGGACGGGCCGCCGAAGCCGTGCGTGATGGGCTACGAAGTTTCGGGCAATGTTGAGTCGGTTGGCGACGGCGTCGATCGAAATCTGATCGGCAAAGCTGTGATCGCGATGACGCGATTCAATGGCCAGGCGGAGCTGGTCGCCGTCCCCGCTGAGCAGATTTTCGAAAAGCCTGATGCGCTCAGTTATGAACAAGCGGCGGCGATACCCGTGAATTATTTGACGGCGTGGGCCTTGCTCGTGACGATGGGCGCATTGAAAAGCGATGAAGCGGTGCTGATTCATAACGCAGGTGGTGGCGTCGGCCTCGCGGCGCTCGACATTGCCAAACACATCGGCGCGAAAACGTTCGGCACGGCGAGCCCTTCGAAACACGAATTCCTAAAGCAGCGCGGCCTTGATCATGCGATCGATTATCGCGCGCAGGATTGGCTGCCGGTGCTTTTGGAGTTGACGGACGGCCGCGGTGTCGAACTGGTAATCGATCCGCTCGGCGGCGACAGCTGGAAGAAAAGCTATCGCGCGCTGCGCACAACGGGCCGCATGGGTGTATTCGGAATGTCAGTCGCTTCTGCTTCGGGAATCCGGGGCAAGGTGCGCGCGCTGAAGGCTGTCCTGCAAATGCCGCGCTTCAATCCGCTCGCGCTAATGAGTCGAAACAAAGGCGTCTTCGGTCTGAATCTCGGGCACATGTGGCGCGAGGGTGAAAAAGTTCGTGGCTGGACGCAGGAGATCATGCGCGGCGTCGCCGAAGGCTGGATTCGCCCACACGTCGATCGCGCCTTCACTTTCGATCAAATCGCCGACGCTCACCGTTACATGGAAGAGCGAAAGAATACCGGCAAAGTTGTTTTTGTGCCTTAGTCAATCGCTCACGCCAAACTTTACGTTAATTCAATTCATCCCACGGATTCGTGCGTCATCACGCGGCCGCTTAGTCGCTTCTCACGACCGGCTAACCTTCCGAGAGTCACTTGGAAAGCTAATCGCTGCGGTAATGCGGTTGCTATCCGGTCCGCCACACCCGTTTGACGGGAACAAATACATACCGAGCAAGAGCCAGCGAAACTTTGCCTGCGCACGGTGATGACGCACAATACCGTCAATCGATTTGAAGATCAGACTGTACGTCTCCGCGATGTTCCTGTTGCTCGTTCTCAGTGCGAGCAACGCGCGCGCGCAAGCAACTCAGTCGCCGTTGCCGGCGCCGACGGGCTATGTGAATGACTTTGCCAGTGTCATCGACGCGTCAACAAAGAACGAACTTGAAACTACGCTCACAAATCTCGATCGACAGCAACAGATACAATTCGCCGTCGTGACGGTTGATACGACGGGCGGTCAGGACATCTACGACTATTCGCTGGCGGTCGCGCGCGGGTGGGGCATTGGCGCGAAAGACGCAACCAGGCCGAGCCTGCTGCTGCTCGTCGCGATCAAGGACCGCAAGTACTACACGCAGGTGAGCCGACATTTGGAAGGCGATTTGCCGGACGGCCTGGTCGGCGGAATTCAACGCGAGCGTTTGATCCCGGCATTTCGCGCCGGAGACTACAGTGGCGGCCTGCGCGACACGATTCACGAATACATCGCGACCGTTGCCGGCAAACAAGGCTTTAGTACTGACAAGATTTTCGCCGGTCGCCCGAGTCCTTCGCCCCGGCGATTTGCCAGTCGCGGTTCGAACGTCTGCGGCTCGATCGCGTTTCTGATTGGCATCGTGATCATTTTACTAATCATCATGCGGCGCGGCGGAGGAGGGAGCTATCGCGGCGGTGGTTGGTTTATGTGGTTACTGCTCAGCTTGCTGAGCAGCGGCCGGCGATCGGGTTCGAGCGGTTGGTCGGGCGGCGGCTTTGGGGGCTTTGGCGGATCCGGCGGTGGCGGTGGTGGCGGCTTCGGCGGGTTTGGCGGCGGCGGAGATTTTGGCGGCGGCGGCGCAGGCGGAAGCTGGTAAACACTTTCCGCGGCCTTGCTTACCGCAAATGCGAACGTAAGTTAAGCTAGCAACGAAGGAGAATCGAAATGGGCAAGAAAGTTGGTCTGATTGTTTTGGGCGTCATCGTGCTGTTCGTGGTGATCCTGGGAATCTTCGGGATCGGCAGCTATAACACACTGGTAACAAAGAAGCAGAGCGTTGACGCGCATTGGTCGGAAGTCCAGAACCAGATGCAACGTCGCGCTGACTTGATTCCGAATATCGTCGCGACGGTCAAGGGCATCGCGGGTCTTGAAGAGCGCGTGTTCACGCGAATCGCAGAAGCACGATCGCAACTGCTTTCAACTCTGCAAAATCCGAACGCTACGACAGAGCAGAAAATTACCGCGGACAATAACCTGACGGGCGCGATGCGCGATGGCGGCTTGCTCGGCACCGGCGGGCGATTTCTTTCGATCGCCGAAAATTATCCGCAGTTGAAATCGAATGAAAGTTTTCTGCGGCTGCAGGATGAATTGGCCGGCACAGAGAATCGGCTGGCCACATCTCGGCGCGACTACACCTTGACGGCGCAGGACTACAACACAACGCGCAGCCGTTTTCCGACGGTATTGATTGCGGGTCTAATGGGCTTTCCACCCCAACCGTACTTTCAGGCTGACGCGGGAGCGCAGCAGGTGCCGAAAGTAGACTTCGGTAAATGAGCAGTGCGCAAGGAATGAGCGGAACGACTACATCAAAGCCACTCCGGCGGCTGATCGACGATCTGCGTGCCGCGCACGGCGACAACCTGGCGTCCGTGACGTTGTACGGATCGACGGCGACGGACGAAAGCGCCGCGCAGTCGGATCACAACGTGCTCGTCGTGCTGAACCGGATCGCGCTTGACGACCTGCGGCTCTCGATTGGGCCGCTGCGCGCGTGGACCAACGCGCGGCAACCAATGCCCGTCTATTTTTCTCTGGACGAGCTGCAGCGCGCCGCTGATGTGTTTCCGATCGAGTTCCTGCAAATGCAGAAAGCGCGGAAAGTGCTGTACGGTTCAGACCCTTTGGAGTTTGCTGAAATTTCCGACGCGAACCTTCGTCACCAGACTGAGTACGAACTGCGCACCAAGTTTCTCCAGCTCAGACGTCTTTACTTTCCCGCGGCCCGTGCACCGGAAAAACTTGCGGCCTTGATGACCGACAGCCTTTCGAGTTTCGTCGCGCTGTTTCGCGCCGTGCTGATGCTGAAAAAGCGCGATGCGCCTACGTCGAAGCGCGATTCGGTGCACGCGATTGCTAGTCTCCTGACGCTGGATGCCGGGCCGTTCGAACAGATTCTCGACCTGTCGACGAATCGGAGGAAGCTCACCGAAACCGAGGCGAATCAACTGTTCGCGTCATACCTCGAGCAGATTGAGAGACTAATCGATGCGGTCGATCGCGATCTTTCTGCGGGTGCATGATGGCGGTGGGAAGTTGGCTGGGAGGCAGGGATTCGAACCCCGATAGGCGGATCCAGAGTCCGCAGTCTTACCGTTAGACGACCTCCCAGCAGCGAAATCGAATTTACGGAACTCGCCACGCCAAGTCAAACTTCCGGCCTCTCGCACGCAATTCCGTTATCGACCCGATAACAAAAAACTTCTTGCACGCTGCGCCGACTATCCGCACAATACGGGAAAGGCAGCCTCGTCATTTGCGCCGGTCCTTCACGCTCGTAAATCAAACTACAAGCGGAAATCAATGAGCCAAACAGAATCGCCCCGAGAAAACGAGTTGGATAATTTGCGCGCGGTGGTGCAGGACTACGAACAGAGGCTAACGGAAGCGGCCGGCCTGGTCGCGCGCGTCAGGCACGAAATCAACAATCCTTTGGCCGCGTTGCTGGGACAAGCGCAGTTGCTGCTGCGCGAGGACCTGAACGAGAAATCCCGCCGCCGCGCAGAGACAATTGAAACCCAGGCCAAGCGGATCGAAGAAATTGTCGGTCGCCTGAGGGCAGTTCAAGCGCCCGCGCCGGCGCCTGAGAACAATCAAACCTAGCGAGCTTCAAGCAAGATCGAATAGAAGCACTTCCGCCTCGTCAGCGGCAACGAGCGTCAGTGACTGCTCGTCGCTGACAGAGGCGCCATCGCCCTGCTTCAGGTCGTGCCCGTTGACGGTGACGTTGCCGCGCGCGATTTGGACCCAGGCGTGTCGGCCTTCCGGAATCGAATGTTCGAGTGTTGCCGCGGCCTCAAGAATCGATGCGTACAGCCGCGCGTCTTGTTGAATCGTCACTGACCCGTCGCTTCCATCCGGTGAAGCAACCAGGCGCAACTCTCCGCGGCGCTCGTCCTCTGAGAAATATTTCTGTTCATAGCTCGACGGCAGATTACGCGCGCGCGGCATGATCCAGATTTGCAGAAGGTGCACAGCTTCCGTGTCTGACGGATTGAACTCGCTGTGTGAGACGCCCGTGCCGGCGCTCATGCGCTGCACGTCGCCCGGCCGAATCACCGAGCCATTGCCCATGCTGTCGCGATGCTCAAGCTCGCCCGACAGAATGTAGGTGATGATCTCCATGTCGCGATGCGAGTGCGTGGGGAAACCTTTGCCGGCGGCGACGCGGTCTTCGTTAATCACGCGCAAGCTGCGAAAGTGTGAGTGGGCGGGATCGAAATACTGGTCGAATGAAAATGTGTGATAAGTGTCGAGCCAGCCGTGATTCAAGTGACCGCGCTCTTCTGATTTGCGGATTTTTATCATGATGGAGTAACCGCGATGCTGCGGCGTGTAGACGCCTCCCTGGTCTAGCCGACGGCCATCGAAAAACTGCCCGACGGGAAAGCACGCTCTCGAATCGTGTCAATAATCTCTGGGATATCGTCGCGCGTGTAAATCGGAATGTCTTTGGTGTTCAATTTAATTGCCAGACTGGAGCGCCACTTATCGAATTCCTGGATGGCAGTCTCTCGGCCACCGTCATCAATCGTCGAAAGATAGAGCGCGTCGGCGCGCGCTAATGTGCGTCGCGCGGAACTTTTCATTTTGTTTTCGCCGGCGCGCGCGCAAAGAATGGCGAAATCCGTGCAGAGATATTCGAGAAAGCTGTTGCCTTCGACAATCACGCCTGCGCTCTTCACGCGCGAGAGCGCTGCGCTGATGCCGGCTTCGACCTGGTCTTCGCCGACTATTACCCAGTGAACGTTCCGCGCGCCCGCGTCCCAGAATCGTCCCGTATCCTTGCCGGATTCGTAATTCGCATCGCGCCCTGAGCAAATCACGGGATGCTCGCGCAGCAGATCGCTGACGCAGCAGCCGCTCGGATCCTTCCCGCATGAACGATAGTGCCCGCGCGTGATCTTGATCGCTTCCCAACCCGGCAGGCGCCGGATCAATTCACACGCGAGCGTCGTCTTGCCAGTGTTCGATGACAAGCCGCTGACCGCGATAATTGCTGGCCGATGTGCGTTCATGAACTGACTGATGAAAGCAAAATATCGACGAGTTGCTGAAGCCCCGCCGCGTCTTCCTGATCGAAACGCGAGAGCTTCGGACTATCGAGATCGAGTACGCCGATTAAACGCGAATCCTTCATTAACGGTACCACGATCTCGGAGTTTGAGGCGCTGTCGCAAGCGATGTGGCCAGGAAACTCGTGGACGTTTGCCACAATGACGATCTCGCATTTGGCCGCGCCCGCCCCGCAGACGCCGTGGCCAACTCTGATGCGCACGCAGGCAGGCAGGCCCTGAAAAGGCCCGAGCACCAGCTCGCCGTCTTTTGCGAAATAGAATCCCGCCCAGTTCAAGTCCGGCAGCGAATGAAAAACCAGCGCCGCAAAATTCGCGGCGTTAGCGATCAAGTCGCGCTCGCCGGCGAGCAGAGAACTGAGTTGCGTCGCGAGTTGCTCGTAGTGATCGCGCTTTGCCATAGTCGAGTAATTAACCACAGAGGACACGGGGGAAAACGAAGACAGCTTTCAACATAGAATCGAACTCTACTTACTAATTACTTCTCTGTGTTCTCTGTGGTTAATTCTGCCGCACGAATACTAATCACCACACTTTTCGACGCCGGCGTGTGACTCTTGTCGGCAAAATAATTTACGGGCACCATGACGTTCGCTTCCGGGAAGTAGGTCGCCGCACACCGGCTCGGAATACTGTAGGGCACCACACGAAAACTGCGCGCGACGCGTTCCTGGCCATCGTATCGGCTAACTAAATCGACGAGCTGACCTTCCTTCAATTCCGCAGATCGAATGTCGTCGGGGTTCATGAACACGACGCGCCGCCCGTTATGAATTCCGCGGTAACGATCATCGAGGCCGTAGATCGTCGTATTGAATTGATCGTGACTGCGCATGGTCATCATCAGAAATTCGTCGGGCGCGAGTTTTAGTTGCGGCAGCGGATGCACCGTGAAGTGCGCTTTACCATCTTTCGTTTTGAACTCGCGTTTGCGGATGGGGTTTGGAAGATAGAAACCGCCCGGCCGGCGCACGCGTTCGTTGAAATTCTCAAAATCCGGCACGACGTGCTCGATGGCCTCGCGGATACGATCGTAGTTCGCAACCAATCCGTCCCAATCAATTGCGGCTCCCTCGGGACCGCGTTTGTTCAGCGTCGCTTTCGCCAGGCCTGCGACGATCGCGGGTTCGCTGAGAAGATATTCTGATGCCGGTTCCAGCTTTCCACGCGATTCTTCAACGACCGCCATTGAATTCTCAGTAGTCACAAATTGCGGTCCCGTCGCCTGGCGATCGATTTCAGTTCGGCCGAGACACGGCAGAATCAAGGCCTGCTTGCCGGTAATCAAATGCGCGCGATTAAGTTTGGTCGAGACGTGCGCAGTCAAACGACAGCGTCGCAGGGCTTCGGCTGTGAACTCGGTGTCAGGCGTCGCAGACAGAAAATTTCCGCCGAGCGCGAAGAAGACTTTTGCCGTTCCAGCGTGCATCGCCTGAATCGCGTGAACGGTGTCGTAGCCATGATTTCGCGGCGGCAGGAAATTGAATTGTTCACCGAGCTTGTCGAGAAAATCCTCGCTCGGCTGCTCCCAAACTCCCATCGTACGATCGCCTTGCACGTTGCTGTGGCCGCGCACGGGACACAGACCCGCGCCCGGTTTGCCAAGCTGTCCCCGCAGCATCATCAGGTTCACGATCTCCTGAATATTCGCGACGGCATTTTTGTGCTGGGTCAGGCCCATCGCCCAACAAAAGATCACGCGTTCTGATTCGATGAAGACACGCGCGGCGTCTTCGAGCATCGCCTTCGTCATCCCTGATTGTTCAAGGATGTCCCCGACTTGAATGCTGCCTAGTGCGTCTTTAAATTCCGCGAAGCCAGTTGTGTGTTTGTTGATGAAATCGTGATCGACAATTTCACCTGGCCGGCGCGCCTCGGCATCGAACACTTCTTTCATGATGCCCTTCAAGAGCGCAACGTCGCCATTGATGCGAACCTGTAAGAAGAGATCGGCGAGCTTCGTGCCGTCGCCGAGCCACGTCCAGAACTCCTGTGGATGCTTGAATCGCGTCGTGCCTGTTTCCGGCAGCGGATTTATATGAACGATTTTGCAGCCGCGCCGCTTGGCTGCCAGCAAAGTGGACAACATCCGCGGATGATTGGTCCCCGGATTTTGGCCGATGACAAAAATCGCGTCGCACAAGTTAAAGTCATCGAGCGTGACCGTGCCTTTGCCGAACCCAAGCGTTTCTTTCATTCCCGTGCCGCTGGATTCGTGACACATGTTCGAACAGTCCGGCAGATTGTTCGTGCCGAACCGGCGCACGAACAGTTGATAGAGAAATGCAGCTTCGTTGCTCGTGCGGCCGGAGGTGTAAAAGATCGCTTCGTCGGGCGAAGAGAGGGCATTCAACTCCGCGGCGATGACAGCGAACGCGTCCGGCCAATTGATGGCCTCGTAATGTTGCGCGCCTGCGCGCAAAATCATCGGATGAGTGATCCGCCCTTGCTGGTTCAGCCACAGATCGGATTGCGCGGCGAGTTCCTCGACGCTCCATTTTGCAAAGAACTCCGGCGTAACGCGTTTTCTCGTTGCTTCGTCGGCGACGTGCTTTGCGCCTTCTTCGCAAAATTCGAAGTGCGAACGTTCGCCGTCGGGCTCAGGCCAGGCACAACCCGGGCAGTCGATCCCTTGTTTTTGGTTTAGCTGCAGCAGCGTGCGAGTGCCGCGTACGAGGCCCATTTCGCTCCAGGCGAAGCGCGCGGCAGTCAGCGCGGCTTTGCCGCCGCCGGCGACTCGGCTGATGGGCGTGACAGCAGGATCGGCTTTTTCTACAGGTGGTTGGGCATTCGTCTCTCTGTCGCGAGGCGACGACGACAAACCCTGATCGATTTCTTGATCGAAGTAAGCCACGAAGATCAATCTACCTGTTCCGATTCTAGAACCGCGTCCTGTTTTTGCAAAAGCCGGACTCACAGTGACCGGCATTGACTTGCGATACCGTTTAGCTTAAAAGCATTTCTTCTTCGCAATTCGATCTCAGTTCTTACAATCAGCTTTCATGTCGTCTAAATACCCAGGAGTCGCAATGCATCTAAAAAAGATTGCTAACTTGTTCTGCGCCAGCTTTCTCTTTGTCGCAGCCGCGGTCGCTGCGCATGCCCAAACCAATTATGCGCGCGATCCCAATCAGCCCGTCGATGATGAATACACCAAGAAAATTGCCGAGTACACAACGGAAAAGTTTTTCAATTCACCTTTGACGGACTATTTGCCGGCGTCACCGAACGTGCCCACGCCGCAGTCGGTCTTGGGTGACGTCGCGGGCGCGCCCGGAAAGCTGCCGTATTCGGCGGACGTCTACAAGTACATGCGGATGCTTGAGAAGGCTTCGCCGCGCGTGAAGGTTTTTTCGATCGGCACCACGGAAGAAGGCCGCGAAATGATCGCGGTAGCGATCGCCTCAGAATCGTTGTTGGCGAAGCTGGAAGAAAATCGCGCGCGCCTGACGAAGCTTGCTGATCCGCGTCTCATCAACATGGACGACGCGGAAGCCGATCGCCTGGTCGATCAAACTTTTCCGATCTACTACATCACGGGCACTATCCATTCGACTGAGACCGGAGCGCCGACGGCGTTGATGGAACTGGCTTATCGGCTTGCCGTGGACGACAGTCCTTACATCAAATCGATTCGCGACGGAATGGTCACGCTGATCACTCCGGTGGTGGAAGTCGATGGCCGCGATCGCATGGTTGACGTTTACAACTGGCATCTCGCGAATCCGGGAAAGAACTGGCCGAACCTCGTCTATTGGGGACATTACGTCGCGCATGACAACAATCGCGACGCGATGGGTTTGTCACTTAAGCTGACGCGCAACGTGCTGAACACCTATCTCAGTTGGAAGCCGCAAGTGCTGCACGATCTGCACGAGTCGGTTCCTTACCTTTACGACAACACGATTGGCGATGGGCCTTACAACGCCTGGGTTGATCCGATTCTGACCGATGAATGGCAATTGATCGGATGGAAGAACGTTTCCGAAATGACGAAGTTCGGCATGCCGGGAGTATTTGCGCACGGCACATTTGACACGTGGTCGCCGGGATATTTGATGTTCATTGCGGCGACACACAACGGCATCAGCCGCTTGTATGAAACGTTTGGCAATGCCGGCGCGGACACTTTGGTGCGCACGCTCAGCCCCAGCGAATACGAACGCACCTGGTACAAACAGAATCCGCCGCTGCCGCGCGCGAAATGGTCGCAGCGCAACAACAACAACTACGAGCAGACAGCGCTTTTGATCTCGCTGGATTATTTCAACAAGAACAGCAAGCTGTTTCTGAAAAACTTTTATCTGAAATCAAAGCGTTCGGTGGAAAAGCCGAAGACTGAAGGTCCGGCGGCCTACGTTTTTCCCGGCGACGATCCGCGTCCGGGGAATCAGGCCGAAGTACTGCGCGTTCTGCAGGCGCAAGGTTGCGAGATCCATCGCGCAACGGCGCCTTTCACGGTCAACGTGAGAAAGAAATCAGGCGGCCGTAATGCCGCGCGGCCCCAGCCGGTTGCGACCACGGCTTCACCCAATCCAGCCGCAACTCCTTCGGACGCGACGCCGCGAGCGTCGGCGAGTCCTTCGCCCCCAACGGCGACACCGGCGAAAATCGACACCGAGCCGCGCACTTTTCCGGCAGGCAGCTACATCGTCCGCATGGATCAGCCTTACAGCCGCATCGCCGACGCGTTGCTCGACTATCAGTACTGGAGCCCGCGTGATCCGCAGCAGGAGGTTTACGACGACACAGGCTGGACGTTTGGCGAGCTCGGCAACATACAGGTTGTGCGCGTGACCGATACGACGGTCCTGAACGCCGCCATGGAGCGCGTGAACGGCGACGTCAATCCCGCGAGCGGTCTTGCCGGCAACGGAAACATTTACCTCGTCAATTCAAACGCCGACAACAATCTGGCCACGCTGCGTTTTCGTTTGAAGAGAGCATCCTTTGACGCCGCCGAGGAAGCGTTCCAAGCCGATGGACAAAAATTCAATCGGGGCTCGTTCATCATTCGCAACGTCTCGGCTGACGAGCTGACGAAGGCAACTTCCGAATTAGGAATCAAAGCGCTGGCCGTAACCCAGGCGCCCTCAGTCAAAACTCACTCGCTGCCGATGCCGCGCATTGCCATCATGCACACCTGGCTCAACACGCAGGATGAAGGGTGGTGGCGCCTGGCGTTTGATCAGCTTGGCGTGCCTTTCGATTACATCAGCACGCAAGACGTGGCCAAAGATGCGGACCTGAACAAGAAGTACGACGTGATCATCTTCGGCCCCGGCTCCGGCAATGCGAACGCAGTGATTCAGGGACGGCCAATGTACGGCAATCCGATTCCGTGGAAGACGACTGCGCTGACGCCGAACATCGGGAAGATTGATTCCACCGATGATATTAGGCCGGGTCTCGGCTGGACAGGTGTGATAAATCTGCAGAACTTTGTCAGGCGCGGCGGCGTGCTGATCACTTCGGATGATTCGGCGGACTTTGCCGTTTCGACTGGGTTCACGCCCGGCGTTTCGATTCAGAGGTCGACGCGCCTGCGCGCGATCGGCGATGTTTTGAAGACGCGCATGGTCGATTCAAGCAGTCCGATCGCGTATGGCTATGGTGATACGCTTTCCGTTTATTGCTTCAATGGCCCGATATTCAACATCACGAACGTCGTCGGAGGCGGAGGCCGGCGCGCCGGCGGATCCGGGCAACGCGCGACCGGGCGCGGCACAGTTGACGATCCCGATGTTGTACAGGGACGCCCGCCGGCAGAACTTCCGGAGCAGCCCGCGCCCGTGGAAACATGGGAAGCGGCATCCGTTCCGGAAGAGCAGCGGCGAAATCTCGTCGGACTAATTCCGGCTGACCAACGTCCGCGCGTGATTCTGCGTTGGGGAGACGCGCGCGAGCTGCTCGTCTCAGGTTTGCTCGACGGCGGTGATGAAATTGCGCAACATGCGGCCGTGATCGATTCACCGCTCGAGAAAGGTCACGTGATTCTGTTTTCAAATAATCCGATGTGGCGCGGACAGACTTCGGGCAGCTATTCGCTCGTCTTCAACGCGATCATTAATTTCGGTAACCTGAACGCGGGACGGAAGTTCGACGAGAAGTAAAAGGTCCCGCGGCAGGCGGGCCGGAAATTTGAGCTCCACTCAAACCAACATGAAGCACTTGATTCTTATTCCACTAATACTGCTGTGTTTTAGTTTTGCTGTCGCACAGCCTCGCGCGATTTCTGAGGCAAAGACTCCGACCATCACCGAAAGAGTCGCCGGCATGCAGAAGTTCAACGGCTTCTTTCCGTTCTATTGGGACGCAAAGGCGGGGAAGATTTGGCTGGAGATCGACAAATGGAATTCTGAGTTTCTCTATGTCGAAGCACTGCCGGCGGGAATTGGATCGAATGACATCGGCCTCGACCGCGGCCAGTTGGGCGACAGCTATGTGGTGCGATTCGAACGCACGGGCCCGCGCGTTTTGTTGATTGCTTCGAACGAAGGCTTTCGCGCGAACAGCGACAACGCCGACGAGCAGCGATCAGTGAAAGACGCCTTTGCGGAATCGACTCTTTGGGGGTTTGAAGTTGCCGCTGAAGAAGGCAACCGGGCGCTGGTCGACGCCACCAATTTTTATCTTCGCGACGTGCACGGTGTCCCGGGAACTTTGCAGCGGCTGCAACAGGGCCAGTTTCGTTTAGACGCTTCCCGCTCAGCTTTCTATCTGGCGAACACCAAAAACTTTCCGAAGAATACTGAAGTTGAAACGACTTTGACGTTCGCGACCGACGGCGAACCTGGGCCGATGGTGCGCGCTGTGACGCCGATGGCGCAGGCGATTACCGTGCGCGAGCACGTCTCGTTCGTCGAACTGCCACCGCAGGGTTACACGCCGCGCGAAAACGATCCCCGCGCCGGTTACTTCGGGATTCAGTACATGGATTTCGCCACGCCGATCAGCGAGCCGATCGTTAAGCGCTACATCAGCAGACATCGCCTGGAAAAGAAAGATCCGTCAGCGCGGATCAGCGAAGCGGTTAAGCCAATCGTTTACTACGTCGATCGCGGCGCGCCTGAACCGGTGCGCTCGGCCTTGATCGAAGGCGCAAGCTGGTGGAACCAGGCCTTCGAAGCTGCCGGGTACCGAAACGCGTTTCGCGTCGAACTAATGCCGGCCGATGCTGATCCGATGGATGTGCGTTACAACGTGATTCAGTGGGTGCATCGCTCGACGCGCGGCTGGTCATACGGCAACTCCCTGGAAGATCCGCGCACGGGCGAGATCATTCAAGGGCGCGTGAGCCTCGGTTCGTTGCGCGACCGTCAGGATTTTCTGATTGCGCAAGGTCTGCTCGCGCCGTACGGCAAAGACAAAACTGTGGTCAACAAGATCATGCAGCAAGTTGTGATTGCGCGGCTGCGACAACTCGCGGCGCATGAAGTAGGCCACACGCTTGGACTGCAGCACAATTTCGCGGCGAGTACGACGGCGCGCGCCTCGGTGATGGATTATCCCGCGCCGCTCGTGAAGCTCGGCCCCGATGGTTTGCCGGATTTGTCGGACGCTTACGCGCAAGGCATCGGGGAATGGGACAAAGTCGCGATCACTTATGGCTATCAGGATTTTCCCGCCGGCACGGATGAGACAGCCGCCCTCGACAAAATTTTGCGCGACGCGTTTGCGCGCGGGTTGCGTTATTTGACCGATCAAGACGCGCGTCCGTCCAGCGCTTCCAGCTCATACGCGCACCTTTGGGACAATGGCGAGAACGTTATCGACGCGCTGGCGAACCTAATGAAAGCGCGCGACATGGCCCTCGCTCGCTTTGGTGAAAACAACATTCGCGAGGGCGCGCCGATGGCCACGCTCGAAGATGTGCTCGTGCCACTGTACATGCATCACCGTTATCAGGTTGAAGCGGTGGCGAAATTGATTGGCGGTGAAGACTACACGTTCAGCGTGCGCGGCAAAGGCGACCGCAATCCGGAAATCATTCCGGCGCCGGAGCAAAGGCGCGCGCTTTATGCGGTGCTTGAGACTTTGAAGCCGCACAATCTTGCTTTGCCGGAATCGCTGCTGCGTTTGATTCCGCCGCGCCCGCCCGGTTATGCGCGCACGCGCGAAGACTTTCGCATCCGCACTTCACCGACGTTTGACGCGCTGGCGCCGGCCGAAGCCTACGCAAACCATGTTTCAGATTTTCTATTCAACGCGGAACGCGCCGCGCGTATTGTCGAGTTTCATGCGCGCAAAGGTGCTGAATATCCGACACTGGGCGACGTGTTCGACAAGATTCTAGAAGAGACCTGGCGCGCGCCGGCAGAGAGCGGTTATGCCGGCGAGATCCAGCACACCGTCAATGCAGTGCTGCTGAATAAGCTGATGATGCTGGCCGCGAATGAACGCGCGTCGAACGAGGTGCGAGCGATCGCCGAAATGCACCTGGAAGCATTGAGAAGTTGGACCGCAAGCCAGGCCAATCAAACGCGGGATCAAAATCAGCGCGCCTTTCTGCTGTACGCGGCCAATCAAATCAAACGCTTTCAGGACGATCCGAAAAAGATGAATCTCACCAAACCGAACGATCCTCCAGACGGCCAGCCGATTGGCACGGATTGGTGGGCGGTGGCAGAAGGGAATTGGTGCGATTGGCGGTAGATGAAACAGGAACGCAAAATATATTTTGCTGGCGCGATTCGCGGCGGCCGCGACGATGCGCCGATCTATGCGGAGATAGTCAGGTTGTTAGGCGAACACGGCGAGGTGCTCACCGAACACATTGGAGACGAGGCGTTGACTTCAGCAGGCGAAACGATTCTCAGCGACCTCGAAATCTATGAACGCGATCTGGAATGGTTGCGCGGCGCCGACGTTCTGGTGGCTGAAGTCACAACGCCCAGTCTCGGTGTCGGTTACGAGATCGCCAAGATGACTGAGTGGCGGCGGCCCGTCCTCTGTTTGTTCCGGCCCGCCAAACGCGTGACGTTGTCGGCCCTCATCGCGGCGGACTCCGGCGTTGAAATCTTACGCTACGAAAGTGCCTCCGAACTCCCTGCGGCTTTTCGACAGTTTTTTGATTCGCACTGACGACCATCCGCTCGACGACATTTGGCCGTGTTATGATCCGTTCTTCCTTCGAACATGAACCTCTACGACGAATTTGAATGGCGCGAAATGCTTTACGAAGCGACGCCCGAACTGCGTGAAGTGCTCGCGAAAGAAAAGGTCACGGCTTACATCGGCTTTGATCCGTCCGCGGCGAGCCTGCACGTGGGATCGCTTCTGCCGATCATGGGCCTGGCGCGTCTGCAACGCTTCGGCCATACGCCGATTGCGATTGCCGGCGGCGGCACCGGTTTGATCGGTGATCCGAGCGGGAAGACGAAAGAACGACAACTGCTGACGCAGGAACAGGTCGAGGAGAATCTGGCCGGGATCAAGGAACAGTTGGCGCGGTTTTTGGATTTCAAAGCTAAGGAAAACCCGGCGACGATCGTAAACAACTACGATTGGCTCGGCCCAATTACGATGATGGAATTTCTGCGCGACGTTGGAAAGTATTTCACTGTGAACAGTCTGCTTGGAAAAGAAGCGATCAGCCGGCGGCTTGCATCGGAGGAAGGAATCTCGTTCACCGAATTCACTTACCCGCTGTTACAGGCGTACGACTATCTCGTGCTGCATGACCGTTTTGGCTGTCGCCTGCAATTAGGCGGGAGCGATCAATGGGGCAACATTCTCGCAGGCATTCATCTGATCCGACGCCTACGCAGCACGCGGACGCATGGGCTCGTATTTCCGCTCGTTACCGCGGCGGGCGGCGTAAAGTTTGGCAAGACCGAAGCGGGCGCGATCTGGCTTGATCCGAAACTGACTTCGCCGTATCGCTTCTATCAGTTCTGGCTGAACACCGACGATCGCGATGCCATCACATACCTGAAATTTTTTACCTGGTTGTCGAAAGAAGAGATCGCGGCGCTGGAAGAGAGCATGAAGACGCAGCCTGAGAAACGAGAAGCTCAACGACGGCTTGCACGCGAAGTTACTGCGATGCTGCACGGCGAGACTGAGTTAGCAAAAGCGGAGCGCGCGTCAGAAGTTCTCTTCGGAAAAGAGATCAGCGGGATGAGTGTCGGCGAGATCCTGGATATTTTCGGTGATGTGCCGTCTACAGAGATCGGCAAGACACAGGTCGGCGATGGCTTTACGCTCGGCGACGCGCTAGTGCTGGCGGGTCTCGCGCCCTCAAAAGGTGAGGCGAAGCGTCTGGTGCAGGGCGGTGGAATCGCAATCAACAACACCCGCGCCGATGATCCGCGCAAATCAATTTCTGTTTCGGATTTTATTGACGGGCAGGTGCTGGTGCTGAGGAAGGGCGCCAAGCACTATCATTTGATTCGGATCAAGGGGTAGTGTCAGAAGCCCGACCGTGAGGGAGGGCAAGCCAATATCCACGAACGTGCGCAATTGAGAAGGTAGCTTTCCGCGAGAATGGCCCTCCCTCACGGTCGGGCTTCTGAGACCTAAAAAGCGTCATTTTCGTTGGGAGAATCCTTCGGCACTTCCATTCCCACATCCCACAGCTCGGCAATTTGATCGCCTTCAAAGCGGAAGATGTGTACGACCGCGATGGTTGCAGTCTCTGGCGAGTGCTGCATTCGCGAGTGAACCGCCACAAGGTCGCCTTCCGCAATCGCCCTTTGCACGTCGAGCTTTGCGTTCGGAAATTGTTTGTGCGCGCCAGCCATTCCCGCCTTCAGTGATTCCGCGTCACCCTTGAAGTGAGGATTGTGATGGCGGAAGTTTGGCGCGACTTTGTTGTAAGCCTCGTCCAAATTTCCGGAAGAGGCCTGCTGCAAAAACGATATCGCTGTTTCTTTTTTGCTCAACCTGGTTTCCTCGTTTGATTCTTGACGGACCGACCGATCGTTACACCGTGGCCGCCGCGGAGAACTGCTGAAGCAAGTGCGTCGAAAGGTCGGCCACCTTCACACGCTCCTGTGCCCACGTGTCGCGATCGCGCAGGGTCACGGCTTCATCCTCAAGCGATTGGTGATCGACCGTGACGCAGAAAGGTGTGCCGATTTCATCCTGGCGCGCGTACAACTTGCCGATACCACCGGTGTCATCATAAACGGCGCGCACGACGGGCTGAAGCGAGCGCTTGATCGCCTTCGCCATGCCGACGATTTCCGGTTTGTTCTTCGCGAGCGGCAACACGGCGACCTTGATCGGCGCCATCGCGTGGTGCAGTTTCAGAATCACGCGCGTCTCGCCTTTTTCATTCGTCTTTTCGGAATACGCGTCCATCAAGAGCGCGAGTACCGTGCGATTGACGCCGGCCGCCGGTTCGATGACGTAAGGATAAAACCGCTGCTTCGTCTGTTCGTCGAAGAATGAAAGGTCCTCGGTCGAATCAGGATTAAGACGTTTGCCTTCGGCGTCTTCCGGCTTTTTCGAATGTGTCTTCAAATCGAAATCGGTCCGATTGGCGATGCCCATCAACTCGTCCCATTGCCGCTCGTCCTCTTCACGTTCGGGAAAGAACCGATACTGAATATCGACGGTGCGTTTCGCGTAGTGCGCCAACTCTTCCTTTGGCTGTTCGTATAAACGCAGGTTCGCGTCTGAAATTCCAATCGATTGGAACCACTGAAAACACGCGTTAATCCATTCGTTGTGCGCAGTTTCGTCTTCGCCCGGTTTGACGAAGTATTCCATCTCCATTTGTTCGAACTCGCGCGTGCGAAAAATGAAATTGCCCGGCGTGACTTCATTACGAAACGACTTTCCGATTTGCGCGATGCCGAACGGCAGCTTGCGCCGGCTCGTGTTCAGCACATTCAGAAAATTGATGAAGATGCCTTGCGCAGTTTCCGGACGAAGATAGACGAGCGACTCAGGATCGTCTTCCGCTGTTGCGCCGACGTGGGTCTGGAACATGAGGTTGAAGGGACGAGGTTCAGTGAGATTGGTTGAGCCGCAGTTGGGACATTTGACGTCCTTTGCTCGAATCGCCGCTTCAACATGCGCGTTAGCCATGCGGTCAAATTCCAGCTTGTCGGCGCGCCAGCGGCCGTGACACTCACGGCAATCAACGAGCGGATCGCTGAACGTATCTTCATGTCCTGAATACTTCCAAACTTTTCGATTCAAGATAATCGAAGAATCCAGACCCTCGATATCGTCGCGTTCGTAAACCATCCAACGCCACCACGCCTGCTTCACGTTGTTGTAAAGCTCAACGCCCATTGGGCCGTAGTCCCAGGCGCTGCCGAGGCCGCCGTAAATTTCGGAAGACGGATAAACGAAGCCGCGACGCTTCGCGAGCGAGACGATCGTTTCGATATTCGGAGCAGACAAGACGAGTGAATATTGTTCTTAACTAGTTAATGGCCGAACGTGGATCGTGAGTGTAGCAGTCGCGAGTTTTGGATCAAAATTGAGAACGATCAAGCGAAGGCAAAAAAGAAAAAGGCGAGCAAGTGCGCCCGCCTTTAACTTTACGCGCTCTGTTCGGATCCTAAAGGCTGAAGGGCCGCTGATAATCCTGCGAGGCTCCCCCTAACCTCTACAGGCCGCTTACCAACAGCCCTGCCTTTTTGCTCTTTGACGTTCCGGCAACTCCGTTCCCCCGAAAGAGCCGCCATCGCTCAAGATGGGAAGCGCCTCCCCCAAAGCACCTCGCAACTTTTTGTCTAAGAGCTTGACCCGATTTACTTACCTTCTGCCTTTGTTTTAGACGTGTCCAGCGGGAGCAATGTTCGTGCCAACGCATTTTGCGACGCGGGCTGCGACACGTTTCTCAATTTGCTTAGCGAAAGCGCGAGCGATGAATTTCAGCGACAGGAACGTTGCGATCGTCTTGTAAGTCTTCGATACAGCGGCGAGCCTCGGTTGCACTAAAATCACTCGGAGGCGCCGAAAAGCTTGATGCCAAGGCGAGCACAAGGCGATCAGCAGGCAAACAATTCGGGTTGGTTCAGGGCTCTCGGCAACTCGCTTTTGCGGTTCCAAGCGCTTAGATGCCGCGCCTCATACGGAAAGAAAGCTCAGAAGTTGTTGGGGTGAAAAGGACGATTGTAGAGTTCGCAATAGACCCAGCCGAGCACGCGTATCTCAGCCGTGCACAGCGTTTCCAGCCAGCAACTAATCAAGAAATCAGCGCGCTCTGAAGCGGCCGGAATTTTAGCTGACTCCGCGACGACTGAAGGCTGAGTCATTTCCAGTCCATAGGCCTGCGCAACTTGTTCCGTCGACTTGGAGGCTGTATTGAGAGCGTTCAGCAGTTGCGCAATCCATCCATGAAGAGCTTCTTCGGTCGCGTTGTGCGCAATCGATTGGAGAATTCCGATCGCCAGCCGATCCTCAGCGCGATTGAAATTAAAGATGTCTTCACCGGCGTTCTGACTTTGCTGCTGCTTCCACTGAAAGAGTTCTTCGATTTTCGGATGTTTAATGATCGCGACTTTCTCGTCATAGTCCAGAAACCACTGGATCACTTCCGGAATGGCATCATAGTCGACGCGTCCTGACTTATCGCGCAGCCGCACCGGCCCATTTACGTTAGTCGTCGTCGCCATCAATATTTTCCGAAATCGAGCGAGAAAGCCGCGCGTGCTTCACCGACGCGCTCACCGCGGCGATTTGTAATGGGCGTGGGCGCGTACGGCGCGAGCGAGGCAATTTCGTCGTCGTGCAGCACGCGCAGTTGCCGCAAAGCCTCGATGACCGCCGGCGGCCGCGCGCGCTTGTCGTCGCCATCTTCAATCTTGAGGGCAAGGCCGAGGCCGCTCGGCCAATCGGCACAGGGCAAAACGCCAACTGTATAGACTCCGTCAGCTCCAATCTTTGAAACCAAGCGGCCGTTTCCAGCACGAATTAGCTCAGTATCCAAACGGCCTTCCGAACCGCCGACCATTTCCGGAAATCGAATGATCGCATTGACGATGCGCTTGCACGCGTCTTTGACGGACGGTTCAAAATGAGACGGCGGATTCACAAGGCGGGCATACATCAAGGCCATCGCCCGCACAGATAGTCCAAACACAGGGACACCGCAACCGTCTATTCCGATCGCGATTTGCTGACGCGGCATATCGGAAAACTGAGAAATGGTGTCGAAGATCGCCTGCTGCACGGAATTTTCCGAATGATCATAGGTCTCTATCGGCGCGCCCAGGTGAATCGCAAGCGCGAGCATTCCCGCATGCTTGCCTGAACAATTGTTCTGAAGAACGTTGGGCGGCCGTTGAGCGATTGCGAGTTCGCGCGCGACCGCGGCGCTGAAGGGCTCGTGTACTCCGCATTTCAGCGCAATCGAGTCCAAGCCGATCTTATTCAGCATCGATTGGACGGTTCGGACGTGCTGTGGCTCGCCGCTGTGCGACCCGCACGCAATGGCAATCTCTTGATCGCTGAAGCCGAAACGGTCTGCAGCGCCTGAGTCCACTAACGGAATTGCCTGAAAGGGTTTGCCGGACGAGCGAATGAAAGTGACAGCGTCGGCGTCGCCTAACCCCACGACAGTTTTCCCCTCGCCATCGACGGCGATTAGGTGTCCGCGATGTAACGATTCGACGATCGGGCCGCGCCAAACTTCTACCAAAGGCGCCGCGCAACTTGTATCGGATTGCACAGCAGCATCTTAACTGCTGCTCTGAGAAAAAAGAAAAGCGGGATTACTCCCGCTTCGGTTTGACTTTGATGGTCGATGACGAGCGCTCTATTTGTCCTGCTTGGCTGTGGAGGCATCCGCTGTCGTGGCATTCGCAGAAGCTACGGTGCGCGGACGCGTCGCGCGGGTCTTCGCGGTTTTTGCCGGCGAGGAAAGTACGGTGAGTTTCACGTTGCGTCGCCCAAACTGCATGGCTTCACGGCTCGAAGGCGTCCAGATGTCTATCTTGCGACCCTTGATTGCGCCGCCGGTATCCGCGACGAGGTATTCGCCGCTCCAGGGACCGGCTTCAATCCGAACCCGGGTGCCGAGTGGCAGGTGTCGTGGGTCTGCCGCGATTACGCCGCGTGTGACGTACTGGCCGCTGGCGGTTCTGCCGCGCAGGCTGTAGGCCGTTGCGGAGTAACTTTGCGCGTTTACCTCAGCTTTTGATTCGATCGAAGGGCTGGCCGCGGTGGCGGCGACGTCAGTCGGTTCAGTCTCCGCAATCTGGCCAGCGACCTCCAGGACCTGTTCCTGCTTTACCGCAGGCTTCTGGTCCTGGGATTGAATCAGTGTTTTGGCGTAGGAAATTACAGAAAAGATAAGAAGCACACCTAAGGCGCTTCCCAAAATCGTGGATATTTTCTTCAAGTCGGGTTCTCCTGTCCGATAGTTATTACCAACTTTTCAGCTGCGAGCGCGCGAGCCGGATATCCGGACTCGACCTTCGACTGGAGACTGAAGGCATTAAAGCCGAAGCTAAGGCTTAGTCCTCTGAGGCGCTGCGCTGAAAAGACCGTTTGTCAGTCGCCCACGTCGGGCGGCGATAACTTGGCTGATAAAGCCGAAAAGCTCAAAAAGAAAGCGAACCCGTTTTCGCGAGGTTCGCTGTATGACGCCGAAAAGGCTAGCATACCGATCCAGGCATGTCCACCCACGCCGGCCCTCAGGTGTGTACGATTTAATTACAAAAAACTTGTCGGTGAGTTGCGTTTCCGTCCGGCGATTTTGTCGGAGAAAAATGAGGTTAGGTTTTTCTACGCCTTGACCAACCCAGCATATTTTTCGACGAGCTTTTTCTGGCCGTAACCGGGGAAACTGACGGTCAACTTGACCTGGTCGCCAGAGCCCTCGCGACGCAGAACCAAGCCTCTCCCGTACTTCGCATGACGAACATAAGACCCGGGAACTGCGTCAGCAGAGGCCGTGGCTGGACGATCCTCAGCTCCGTGAGCAGTCTTGGTAACTGCGTTCTGGCGCTGAGGTGAGCCCATACTGGCGGCTCGGCTCTTGAAAAAGTCGGCGATCGATTGCGCGCTGTCGTAAGTCTTGCCTTCGTACCGAGCGCGTGCCTTTGTCTCGCGATGTGCGGTCACGTGAGCGTCTTCGACGGCACTCGAGCCCCGCGCAAATGACAGCCAACTACGACCGGGAGAAAGATCCTCGATCAGCTCCAAAGGCATCTCGTTGAGAAACTGGGAAGGTTCGGACGCGAGCTCTTCGCCGTAGACGCGTCGCTTCACCGCATGCGTCACGTATAGAAAGCGCTCAGCGCGCGTCATCGCCACGTAGCAGAGCCGGCGCTCCTCCTCGATGTCGGAAGCGTCGCTCAAAGACCGCGAGTGCGGGAACAATCCGTCCTCAAGCCCGACGATAAATACCAGCGGGAACTCCAACCCCTTCGCCGAATGCGCCGTCATCAGCGTTACGGGGACGTCGGCTTTGTACTGGTCGGTGTCGGCCACCAGCGCCGAGTGATCGATGAAATCGCGAAGTCCTTCGGCCCCTTGTTCGTCATAGTCAACCGCGGCATTCACCAGTTCCTGTAGATTCTCGAGTCGTGCTTCGGCTTCTTCGTTCGCCTCGGACTTCAAAGCGTTCTCGTAACCTGAGTCGAGGATTGCGGCTTTGACCAGATCTGAAACCGGAGAGGCAGATTCAATCGTGTGATCGGATACGTCGTCACTGTCGGCAGCATCACTTGCCGGCTGAAGCAACGATTGAACTTTCATGGCCAAGCCGTTGATGACGCGCTGAAAGTTTGCGAGGGCCGCCGCCGCACGCGGCGACAGCGCCCGCTCGTCCGCAATCAAGTCCGAAATCGCGGCCCAATACGAGATGCCAAATTCACGCGCGCGAGTCTCAATTTCGTCGAGCGTCACTTTGCCAATGCCGCGCGGCGGCGTGTTGATGATTCGCTGCAGCGCGATCGAGTCGTGCGGGTTCATCGCCAGTTTGAGATAGGCAATGATGTCGCGCACTTCCATTCGTTCATAAAACGAAAAGCCGCCGACGATGTTGTAGGCGAGGCTTGCGCGGCGCATCGCTTCTTCAAAAACGCGCGACTGCGAATTGGTGCGATATAAGACTGCCGCGCGAATGCTGCCGTCAGCGCGCAAATGTTCTTCGATTTTCGCGGCCACAAATCGCGCTTCGAAATCCGCATCGATTGCCTGGTAGTAACGGATCTTTTCGCCGGCGGGATTCTGCGTCCAAAGCGCTTTTTCTTTGCGCTCGACGTTGTGTTTGATGACGCCGCTGGCGAGGTCCAGGATGTTCTGTGTCGAACGATAGTTTTCTTCAAGCCGAATAACTTTGGCCGAGGGAAAGTGCTCTTCGAACTTGAGAATGTTGCCAATGTCTGCGCCTCGCCAGCGATAAATCGACTGATCGGGATCGCCCACAACACAAATGTTCTGCTGTTTTTCGGTCAACAACCGAATCAGCGCGAATTGAAGCTGGTTTGTATCCTGATATTCGTCGACCAACAGGTAAGAGAAACGGTCGTTGTAGCGCTGGCGCACCTCCGGCACGTCGCGCAAGAGCCGCACCGCCTTAATCAGCAAGTCGTCGAAATCCAGCGCGTTGTTTTTTTGCAGCCGTTCCTGGTAGAGCTGAAACACCCGCGCGATCGATGCGCGCCGCTCGTCGACGTACTGCGCCTTGGCCGAAAACGCGTCAGCATCTTCGCCGCGGTTCTTTGCCGCGCTGATGACCGCTTGCACCGAACGCGGCGCGAATTGCTTATCATCCAGGCCCAAGTCACGAATGCAGTTTCGCGTCAGCCGCACCGCATCGTCCTGATCATAAATCGTGAACGAGCGGGTGTAGCCCGCGTTCAGCGCCTCGATATCGCGCCGCAAAATACGCACACACAGACTGTGAAAAGTTGAGATCAGCGGCACGCTGCCGATGTCCAGACCCTCGATGAGCTTGCTCACGCGATTGCGCATCTCTTCGGCAGCTTTGTTCGTGAAGGTCACCGCGAGAATGTTGCGCGGCCACACGCCGCGTTCGGCGATCAGATACGCGATGCGATGTGCGATGACGCGCGTTTTGCCTGAGCCGGCTCCCGCCAGGATCAAAAGCGGCCCGTCGCCCGCTGTCACTGCTTCACGCTGCTGTGGATTGAGTTGCGCGAGAAAATCAGTCATGAAAATGTCTCGACGGACATTTAAGCATACGATTTGCTGGATTCAGAATCGCGAGCAGCGACACAGAGGATTTGGCATGAGCGACATTCGCATCGGGACTTCCGGATGGAATTACAAACACTGGCTCGGCCCGTTTTATCCCGAGAAATTTCCGGCCGCCAGGATGCTCGAGTTCTATGCGCAGCACTTCGACACGGTCGAAATCAACGCCACACATTACCATCTGCCGAGTTTCAAGTCGTTCGACATCTGGCGGGAAACTGTTCCGCCGGATTTTGTCTTCGCCGTAAAGGCAAGCCGCTTTACAACTCACATGAAGAAACTAAAAGCGCCGCAAGCTTCTACTGAAAAATTCTTTGTGCGGGTTGAAAAGCTGCGAGAGAAACTCGGGCCGATCCTCTTTCAACTGCCACCTCGTTGGAAAGTAAATCTCGACCGCCTCGAAGAGTTTCTCGCCGCGATGCCGAAACAATATCGGTATACGTTCGAGTTCCGCGATGAAAGTTGGTTCAACGACGAAGTTTACAAGTTACTGCGGAGATACAACGTCGCGCTTTGCATTTATCAAATGGCCGGGTGGGATTCGCCGATCGAGATCACGGCTGATTTTGTTTATGTCCGAATGCACGGAACAGAGTCGCAGTATGGCGGATCGTATTCGGACACTGCTTTGAAAGAATGGGCGCGTCGCATACGCGTTTGGGAAAAAGATTCGAAGGACGTGTACGTCTACTTCAACAACGATCCCGAAGCCCATGCGGTGCGCAATGCGGCCACGCTGCGACGACTGTTATCGCGATAGCGTCAATGTCGTTTGAAATATTGCACGGCGCGTTCGTGCTTCTCCGCCGCCGCGCGCGTATCGAAGGTGCCGAGATTGCGACGCTTGCCCGTCTTCGGATTCTTCTTGCGTGAGTAGAGGCGATACTTGCCAGACTTCAATTTCCTAATCATTTCAACTACCTCCCGCCGGACCTTGAGCTAGCCCTTGTTATGCAATTACCGATCTACAACCGGCAGAATCTCTGCAGTCTTTAGTAAATTTTCTTGAAATAAAGAATAACTAGAGGGACAATGCGCGCTGCTTAACTTGGCCAGCCGCCCTTGCCGTCATTTTAGCTTTATCTCTGACCTCGATTTGCGCTTGCCGGAATCATGATTGGTCGCATCATCTCTCATTATCGCATCGTCGAGAAGTTGGGGGCGGGCGGTATGGGTGTGGTGTATGTTGCCGAAGACACGGTGCTTGGGCGGCGCGTCGCGATCAAAACTCTCACCAAAAGCGGTGACAATCAGCATTTCCGCGCCCGGTTTTTGCGCGAAGCGCGCGCGGTATCTCAACTTTCTCATCCACACATCGCAGCTGTCTACGATTACGGCGAGACGGAAGAACGCGAACCTTTCATCGTGATGGAGCTAATCAAGGGCGAGACACTTAGCGACCTGATGATGAAAGAAAAGCTGACGATCCCGCGCGCGATCGAAATTATCAAGCAGGTCGCCGAAGCCCTGAGCGAAGCGCATCAGCACGGCATCATCCATCGCGACATTAAGCCTTCGAACGTAGCTATTAACGAGCGCGGCAACGTGAAGGTGCTCGATTTTGGACTGGCGAAGCAACTCGGGCCGGGCCAAATTAAACCCTCCGATCCCGAACAGCGAACATTGCTGAACACGCAAACGCGCGAAGGTCTGATTGTCGGCACGCCACTCTACTTGTCACCCGAACAAGCGCTCGGCGTCGAAGTTGATGCGCGCAGCGATCTCTTCGCGTTGGGCAGTCTGCTTTATGAGTGCATCGCCGGCAAGCCTGCGTTTGATTCAGGCAGTCCGGTTGAAATCTGCGCGCAGATTATTCGCGAAGATCCGCCGCCGCCGTCACAGTTGAATGCGGACGTGCCGGCGGAGTTGGATCGAATCGTCCTGAAAGCGGTGGCGAAAAAACGGGAAGCCCGATATCAGACAGCGGACGAACTGATCGCCGCTCTGAACAAAGTCCAGGGCACAACCAGTGACGCGATACGAACGGTTACTCGCTTGATTCCGGCATCGACTCTGCATCGTCCGTCGGGAACGCTTGCCACACTATCGGATATTTTTCGGCGACCACGACTATCGCTTGGATATGTGGCCATGGCGGCGCTGGCGATTCTGCTGGTGACATTCGGGATTTGGTACGTGTTTCGTGGCCGACCGCATCAGCCGCCACCTGAAGCGCAGCGTCTCTATGAAGCAGGATCTAACGCGTTGCGCGCCGGCGCGTTTCTTCAGGCGAGCAAAGCGCTGTCGTTGTCGATCAGCGATGACGAGCAGTTCGCCCTGGCGCATGCCCGTCTCGCCGAGGCCTGGATGGAGCTGGATTACAGCGACAAGGCAAAAGATGAATTGCTGCGCGCCGGTCAATTGTTTCAGGATCGTTCACTGTTTTCGACGGTCGATGCTTTGTATCTTGACGCTATTACCGCGACCGTGCGACGAGATTTTCCGAGCGCGATCAACGCTTATGCTCAGATCGCCAAGCTCCAGCCCGAACAGTCACATGTCTATGTTGACTTGGGACGGGCTTATGAAAAAAACAATCAATATGATAAGGCCACCGAGAATTACACGACGGCCGCGGCCAAGGATCCTCAGAACGCCACTGCATACCTTCGTTTGGGCGTGCTGGAAGGGCGAAAGAAGAGAGATGCTGAAGCCCTGGCTGCTTTCGACAAAGCCGACATGATTTATCAGGCGCTGGGAAATGTCGAAGGACGCGCTGAGGTGGCATTGCAGCGCGGCGTTTTTTTGAATGACACGGCAGGTAAGGTCAATGAAGCGCGAATTCAGCTAGAGCAGGCGCGCGAGATGGCCAAGGTTGTTAACAACGCTTATCAGCAAGTAAAGATTCTGTTTCAACTCAGCAGTGTAGCTATCAAACAAGGCCGGGCGGATGAAGCGCAGCGGTTTGCAAACGAGGCGATTCAACTGGCCCAGGCGAATCAGATGGAAACTCTGATTGCTCGCGGCAACAACGAAATCGGAAACGTTTATTTTTTACGGGGCCAATACGCCGACGCGGAAAAACACTTTCAAATCGCATTGGACGCGGCCCAGCGATATGGCGCGCGCGAAAATGAAGCGCGGGCCCGACTGTCTTTGGCGAGTTCTTATATGCAGCGTGGCGAGACAGATCTGGCCGTACCGTTAATTGCTCAGGCGCTCGCGTTCTACCAGCCCGGAAATTACCAGGCGCAGACGTGGAATGCTTACGTGCTGCGCGCGCGCGGCTACAAACAGAAAGGCGATTACAAAGCGGCGCTGCAGTCTTTCCGCGAGCAACTCAAGTTTGCCGAACAGAACGGCGACGAGGCGCAGATTGCGTACATGCACGGAAGCCTGGGTGTAATGCTTGCCATTCAGGAGGATTACGCTGAGGCGCGACAGCACTTCGATGAAAATCGCGCGCGCAACCACAAGCTGGGAAACCAGCTAAATGAAGGATACGCGTTGGTCAATCTGGGCGACGCGTATTGGAACCTCGGCAAGTATGCGGAAGCGACGCAAGCGCTCGAGCAAGCCGCACAAATTGCCAAACAACAAGGCGCATCGTTTTTGCCGCTGCAGGCGAGCGTACACCTGGCCGAAGCCGAGATCGCTTTGGCAAATCAAAAACCGGCTGAAGCTGAAGCCAGTGCGAAACAAGCTTTTGATCTCGTCGGCGCGGAAGACAAAACGGTTGCCGTCGAATCAAGAAAAATTATGTGCATTGCCGCGACGCAAAGCGGCCGCGCGGCTGCCGCTGTGACTTCCTGCCAGCAAGCAGTGGACGCCGTCGCCGGCCTGGGCGATCCGCTTCTGCTGGCTGAATCACGGCTGGCGTTGGCTGAAGCGGCGTTCGCGGCCGGAGACGCGAAACGGGCCCTGGAAAACGCGCAACAAGCGCAGGCGTTCTTCGGCAGCAGTGGGCTTTTGGAGCGTAGTTGGCGCGCCTGGCTGTTTGCCGGACTCGCCAGTCAGAAGCTTGCGGATCGCAGTAACGCCGAAACATGTTTCAAGAATGCCGGCGACGCCTTGTCGTCGCTGGAACAAAAATGGGGCGCGGACATCTTCAAGTCCTATCAGGAGCGCCCGGCCACTCAGTTCTACCGAGGAAAACTCGACCAGCTTTCCGCGTCACTTCGGTAGGTAAACCTCAACCCTGCATTTCAATACGAAGGAGACTCACACCATGGAAAAGGAAGAGCAGTACAACAAAGATCGGGATAACGATAAGGACCAAAACAAAGGCAAGCACGTGCTTGCCCCTCCGCCTGGGGATGCGCCGATCATTGTGGGTGGCGGCGGTTCGACGTGGATTTGGATAAAAAAGGATTCTGCCCCTCAACTGGTTAATCCCGCGGATCCGTGGGGCGGATTTGATCCACCGGATGCCGACACGAGGCCTCCTAATCCGGAGGAGTATTACCTGTTTCATCTCGCCGACGTTTCAATTAAGAAGGTAACAGCTCGAAACGGGATCGGAAGCGAGAATAACCAAGACATTCCCCAAGGGAATGCAAACGCCAAGAAGAAACATTCAACCTTCTTTGTAAAGAGCTGAGCAAGGGTCCATCGAAAGTGGATCACAGTTTTGTGCGCAGCCTCTCGAACAAGCGCACTAACTCCGGCAACTGATAATTAGCGTTCAGGCCGCTCGGGTTTGGGAGCACCCAAACTCGGGCGGAGTGGATGCGGTCTGGTTGTTCGCCGACGATGGCTTTCGGCTGCGCGAAGGCTTCGCGATATGCGCCGACGCCGAGGATTGCCACAATTCGCGGCCGGTATTTCTTAACTTTAGCGGCCAGCGCGCGGCCGCCCCTGGCGAAATCTGCTTTCGTTAACTCAGCGGCCGTGGCGGTCGCGTGCGCGACAACGTTCGTAATCCCCAGCCCGAGTTGCAGTAACTCGTCCTCTTCAAACGGCGACATCAGTCGATCGGTGAATCCCGATTTGTGCAGCGCAGGCCAGAATCGATTGCCCGGGCGCGCGAAGTGATGGCCAACTGCGGCCGTATAAAGGCCAGGGTTGATCCCACAGAAAAGCACTTTCAAATCAGGGGCAATGACGTCCGGAACAGTTTTACCGGCAGCTTCGATTAGCTGCTGCTTTGTCGGCTTGAATGGCTTGGCGGCGGGCATGGGCCGCGCTTAGAGTAACATGACAGCGAAACGATTATGTCTATGAGAAAAGCTGCGAAGAAGAAGACGTCGCCAACGAAGAGTAGGGCGGCGAATAACAAATTGAGCGAGCAGAAATTGTGCGCCGCGGCGCGCAAGGCGCGCATGCCTGAGGCAATCAACCCAATGCTGGCGACGCTGGTTGATGAACCCTTTTCAGATTCAGATTGGATTTTTGAAACGAAGTGGGATGGCTTCCGCTCAGTCTGCTTCGTCAACAAAGGCAAGGCGCGCTTTGTCTCTCGCAATCAGATTGAAATGACGCCCCAGTATCCCGAGCTGGCGAACGTCGCCAAACAAATCGATGCGAAAGAAGCGATCCTGGACGGCGAAATCGTGGCGCTCGACGAACATGGCATGCCACGATTTCAGCTTTTGCAAAACAAACTGCGCATCCGCAGTGGCAGCTACGCAAAGGCGACGAAAGCGCAAATCGTCTACTTTGTTTTTGACCTGCTCTATTACGACGGGTACGACTTGATGAACTGCGCGGTCGTCGAGCGTAAAGCGCTGCTCGAGAAAATCCTGCGACCGGCGGCATTTATCAAGTATGCAGATCACATCGAAGGCGATGGCGAAGACTTCTTCAAGCAGATAGAAAAGTTTCGCCTCGAAGGAATGATCGCAAAGCGCGCGGCAAGCAAGTACGTTCAGAAACGAAGTTCGGATTGGTTGAAAGTTAAGACCGTGATGCGATCCGAAGTTGTGATCGGCGGATATACCCAGCCGCGGGGCACGCGTTCTTATTTTGGATCGTTAGTATGCGGGCTCTACCGCGGTGACGAGTTGCACTACGTCGCTCATGTCGGCGGCGGATTTAACGAACGGACGCTCGCTTCAACTCACAAGCTCATGCAGCCGCTCAAAACAAACAAGAGCCCTTTTGTGACAGTGCCGAAGACCAACGAGCCGGTGCAATGGCTCAAGCCCAAACTGGTGGGCGAAGTTAAGTTTTCAGAGTGGACTGCCGACGAGCGAATGCGTCATCCGGTGTTTCTCGGCATGCGCGAAGACAAGAAGCCTGAAGATTGCAGATTCGAAGTCGAACACGACACCGACACAACGGTCAAGAAGAGCGGGCGTTAGTCTGCGTCTCAGACCCTTACCCCTTAAAACCCAATGAAAAGCGCCTGTTTTAAGGAAACGTGAAGACTTCGGGTTAGGTGTTGGGACGCATCAGGCTGCGGAAAATGCCCTGGATTTCCACGCGCGATGCGTGCAAACGAATAGATTCGAGATTCGCGTTTGACGGCCGCAGCTCGACTTCGTCGCCGCGCTTGAATAGTCGCTTTAAAGTGGTGCGCGCGCGATCAATGAACGCGACTACGATCTCGCCGTCACGAGCTTCGTTACGACTTTCGATTAAGGCGATGTCGCCGTCGCAGATGTGCTCGTCGATCATCGAATCGCCCTTCACACGCAACGCGTAGATCCGGTCTGGCCGAACACGGCCAAGCAGGAATCGCGGAACACAAATCGTTTCCAGATCTTCGACGGCATCAATCGGCACGCCGGCGGCGATGCGACCAACCAGGGGCACTTCGCACATCGCTTCGACTGACTCGTCGAATTTTACTTCGATGCCGAATTTGCCCGGTTGATGATAGCGCGTGATTAGCCCGCGCTTCTCGAGTGCCGCTACATGCTTCGCGATTGTAGCTTTTGAGCTGACGCCAAAGTGTCGCGCGATTTGCGCGTATGAAGGTTGATGCCCATGCTTCGCCAGAAAGCGAGTGATGTAATCAAGAACTTCTTTCTGACGTTGCGTACGAGGTAGCATCTTAGGGCTTTATTCGAGTCGAGGCGATTCTAGACGGACGTGTTGCAATCGTCAAGGATTTCTCAGAAGCAGTTAATTAGCAGCATTACGGCGCGCCGGCGTAAGGCTTTTCACGGAAATCGTTTGACTAAGCCGCAATGATCGGATAAATCTTTGCGCGCCTGAAGCTGAGTCGTTTTCGAAATTGTTAGAAGAGTAGTTCGCGGCGCCGTGTTCCATCGTGGCGTTTGCTCTTCAACGCAGTCGAGTGTTCTTACGACTGCGTCGTCTGCAATCACTTTTCATATTGTCGAAAGGAATCGTGCGGGTATGAAAGACGCGTGCGGATTGAATCGAGAGGTTAGAGGTCTGTTGTTGGCGATCACGGCGTTTGTGTTGGTCGCAGTAACGCTGGGGGCGCTCGCGGTTGACGCTCAGAATCCGCCGCCGCAAAATCCGACAGCCGCGCAATCGCCCACGCCCGCCCGGCCGGCTGCAACGCCGACGGCGTCACCCACCCCGACGCCGATCAACTGGTCAAACGATCCTTTGCTGCGACGCTTTGTCTTTCGCGGCATCGGCCCTGCGAGCATGGGCGGACGCATCGATGACATCGCCTGCGTCGAGAGTAACTCGTACATTTGCTATGTCGGCTTTGCCACCGGCGGCGTCTGGAAAACAACCAACAATGGAACTACTTTTCAGCCGATCTTCGACACGTATTCGACTGCATCAATTGGGGATATCGCGATTGCCCCATCGAATCCAGACATCGTGTGGGTGGGCACTGGTGAGCCGAACAACCGGCAAAGTTCGAGCTTTGGCGACGGCATTTACAAATCTACCGACGCGGGAAAGACGTTCGCGAAGATGGGCCTGGAAGATTCGCAGACGATTGCGCGTATCGTCATCGATCCGAAGGATCCGAACATCGTCTACGTTGCTGTTTTGGGCCACCTGTTTGGTCCGAACAAAGACCGTGGCGTTTTCAAAACGACTGACGGCGGCAAGACCTGGACGAATGTAAAGTTCATTGACGAAGACACAGGCTTCACCGATTTGGTGATGGATGGCGCTGATAACAAGACTCTGTACGCGGCCTCGTATCAGCGGCGAAGGACGTCCTGGGGATTTAATGGTGGCGGGCCGGGTTCAGGAGTTTGGAAGACAACCGACGCCGGCAAGACCTGGACAAGAATTCAAGGCAACGGGTTCCCGGAAGGGATGCTCGGACGGATCGGCATCGATGCGTCGCGATCGAACCCGAATGTTCTCTACGCGCAAATCGAAGTTGGCGCGAGCACCGGCACGGGTGGCGAAGAACCGATCGCGGGAGGTGGAGCGAGCCCCACGCCGAGTCCGTCAGCCACCGCGAGTCCGGCGGCGTCGCCGACGCCTTCGCCGGTTGATCCAAAGAAGGCCGGCGTCTGGCGATCAGATGACCGCGGCAAGACGTGGCGCGCCGTCAGCAACGAAAACAATCGGCCGATGTACTACAGTCAGATTCGCGTCGATCCAAGCAACTCAGAAAACGTTTTCGTGGGCGGCTTGAACTTCAGCAAGTCAACCGACGGCGGCAAGAAATTCACGTCGCTGCAAGCCGGCATTGCGCACAGCGATCATCACGCAATCTGGATCGACCCCAAGAACGGCAATCACATCCTGATCGGAAATGACGGCGGTCTTGATGTGACTTACGATCAGGGTGCGACGTGGGAATTCGTGAACACGATTCCAGCCGCGCAGTTTTACGCGGTGGCCGCCGACATGCGCAAGCCCTATTACGTTTACGGCGGGCTGCAGGACAACGGCTCGTGGGGTGGCCCGAGCCAAACGCGCAATCAAGCGGGCATCACCAATGCCGATTGGTATCGCACGAGCGGCGGTGATGGATTCTATTCGCAAGCAGATCCGACGGACTACAACATCGTCTATTCCGAATCGCAGAACGGCAACATGAGCCGGGTCGATCTGCGCACGGGGCGCAGCGTGAACATTCGCCCGCGAGGCCGCCCGCAAAGAGGCGGCGGGCGGGGCGGCGCGGCGGCAACCGCATCGCCGTCGCCGGGCGCTTCGCCTGAGGCGAGCCCACAAGATCCGCAGACTTTGTTGGCGCAAGTCACCGGTCAACCCGGAGGTTTTGGCGGGAATCAGCAGCCGAACATTGTGCCGGTGCCTTCGCCGGGCGAGCAGTTCCGTTTCTATTGGAACACGCCGCTCGTGCTGTCGCCGCACAACCCGCGCATCGTTTACGTAGGCGGCGACAGATTTTTCAAGTCACTCGATCGCGGCGACACGTGGACGGCCTCGGCTGACTTAACGAAACGCGTCAATCGCAACAACCTTTCAATCATGGGAGTGAAAGGAAGCGAACCGATGGCATCTAAGAACGACGGCTACACGGCATTCAGTTACATCGTGACGATTGCGGAATCGCCGATCATGCCCGGCGTCATTTGGATCGGAACCGATGACGGCACGGTGCAACTCAGCCGTGACGGCGGCGCCACGTGGACGAATCTTTCGAAGAACGTGCCGGTGCTGGCCGACAAAGCAGGAGAGATGTATCACATCAGCCGGGTTGAGCCTTCGCATTTTGACGCCGGCACAGCTTATCTCGCGGTGGACGGTCATCGCTTTGACGACTTGAAGCCTTATCTTTACGTCACGCGCGATTATGGCGCGACGTGGAGTTCCCTCGTCTCCAATCTGCCGGACCGCGGCAACGTCAACGTTATTCGCGAAGACCCGAAGAACAAGGACCTCTTGTATGCGGGTACTGAGTTCGGGCTGTATGTTTCGAGCGATGGTGGGCGAGAGTGGCGACAGTTCATGTCGGGGCTGCCGACAGTGCGCGTTGACGACATCCTGGTTCATCCGCGTGACAACGATCTAATCGTCGGCACGCATGGCCGCGGAATATTTATCCTCGACGACATCACGCCGCTACAACAAATGACGCGCAGCAAGGTCCTGGACACGGAAGCGTTTCTCTTCGACGTGCGGCCGGCGACGCAATGGCTGAACGACGTTCGCCTCAGCCGTTATTCGGGAGGCGCGAAGATGTATCGGGCCGTAAATCCACCGGCGGGCACTGCGATCAGTTATTACCTAAAGTCCGCGCCGTCAGGCGACGTGAATATCACAATCACGGACTTCAGCGGCAAAGTGGTACGCGCGATTACCGGAACAAAGGAAGTCGGCATCAATCGCGTGCCGTGGAACATGCGAGGGAATCCGCCGCCGCGTCCGGCGAACTTGCCCTTCGGCGGTGGAGGCGGCGGTGGAGGCGGTGGCTTCGGCGGTTTGTTCAATCAGGGACCACTGGTCGAACCGGGAACTTACAACGTGAAGTTGTCAGTGGGCGGAAAGGACTTTACTACCAAGGTTGTGGTGGAAGCTGATCCGGGAATGCAGCCGTAGCCGCCGCAATCACAAAGGGAAGGGCCAGCGAGAAAACGTTGGCCTTTTCTTTTTGTTCAATCAACGACCCGCGCAATGACACACTTCAAGTAATGCGTCTCCGGCACTCCCAAAAGCACCGGATGGTCGCTTGATTGCCCGCGAACTTCGACGATTTGCAGGCGCCGGTGCCCATCCAAAGCAGCGGCGGCGATTATCTCAAGAAACATTTCCTCTCCCATGTGATACGAACACGTGCACGTAACGAGCACGCCTCCTGAGTTCAGAAGCTTCAACGCGCGCAGGTTGATCTCTTTATAGCCGCGCACTGCGGATTTGACGCTGGCGCGGTTCTTTGCGAAGGCCGGCGGATCGAGAACGATCGTATCAAAGCGCTCGCCCGCCGCTTCAAATTCGCGCAACGCGTCGAACACATTTGCCGCGCGAAATTCGACACTGGTTGCATCGTTCAATTCTGCGTTCCGGCGTGCCCCGGCAATTGCGTCCTCTGAAATGTCGATGCCAATAACTGTGTCGCACGCGCCGGCGATATGCAGTGCAAAGCCGCCGTTGAAAGTGAAGCAGTCGAGGGCGCGTCCCTGCGCGACGTGCGCGGCGGCGAGATAATTTTCGCGCTGATCCAGAAACGCGCCGGTCTTTTGGCCACTCAGTGGCGAAACCAGAAACCGGACGCCGTGCTGATGGATCTCGAAGTCGCTTGCGGCGTTTACAGCGCCGCTGTCAGGGGCGCCCCACAGCACGCCGCTTTGCAGCTCAAGGCCTTCAAACTGTCGTACGCGTGCATCGTTACGTTCAACGACCGCGCGCGGAGTGAATTCTTCGACAAGCAATTCAGCGATCGTCTGCTTCCATCGATCACTTCCTTGCGAGAGTGTTTGCATCACGAGGACGTCGCCGTACTTGTCGACAATCACTGAGGGCAGCAGGTCTCCTTCTGAATAAACCAGCCGGTAGGCGTCTGTGTCACGAGCAATTGACGCTCGCCGATCACCGCAGGCTCGGAGACGCGCGCGCCACCAATCGCGATCGATCACTTCCGCTGTGGTCGTCAGAAAGCGCAGCGCAATTTCCGAGCGGTCGCTGTAAAAAGCCTGACCCACGAAATTGTTTACTTGATCGACCACCCGAACGATCGCGCCACCTTCGGCGCCAACCGCAGAGGTAACGTCGCTGCGATAAACCCAAAGGTGACCATTGCGGATCCGTTTGGCTCCGCGCGCCGTGATGCGAACGTCGCTCATTGGTCGAAACTTACCACAGCGCGGCGAATTCCTGAGACATTCGGCGCGAAGTGGCCACGGTCAAGACTTGACCGAACTCTTGTTTGCGCGTACAAACTTTTCGATCGCCCGACGAGTTTCCGGATTTGAACCCCGACGCGTCGGGGTTGATCCGAGCTGATGGCCGCCGCAATCGAACTCAATCACATCGAAAGTCCCCAACCGGAAAGCGCTGCGACGCTCAGCAGTATCGTCGAATTAGTCCGCGGCATTACTCACGCCGACACTACAAGCATCGTCGGTTTTTCCCTCGCCGAAAACACCATTACCTGGAAAGCTGCCGCCGGATTTCGCGCCGAAGTGGTTAACGCCGCCGGCCGCTTGACGCAACGTCTGACGCGCGGACTGGCGGAACAGACGCTTTCGACTGACTCGATCCTGGTGATCCAGGGCATTGGCGCGGGAGAAGAATTGCCGGCTAACGATTTTCCCATTCACACAGCCGAAGGGATCCGAGACCTCGCCGTCGCGCCGTTGCGCTCGCGTGGCGAACCGTTAGGCGCGCTGCTTGTCGGTTATCGCTCGCCGCACGAATTCACGAATGAAGAGAAAGAGTTGCTGCGCGGACTGGCGGACATGGCAACGCTGGCGCTGGAGAACGCGCGGCTGGTTGAGACGTTGGCGACTGCGGAACAGGCCTGGCAGCAGACGTTCCAGGCTATCGGCGAAGGGATCCTCGCGTATGACGACGATGGGCGTATTCATCGTTGTAACGCGCGCGCCGCGGAATTGCTCGACATGAAGCAGGAAGACGTCACTGGGTTAACTTTCGACGAAGCCTTTGCGCGCATGTTTGGCCCCCACGCCGCGGCGTACTATCTGGCCGAGCCGCGCGAGCTGCCGTCGTCGTTCGAAGTGCAGGCTGAATCCGGCCGGCGTTATCTCTTGTCGATAAGTTCGATTCCAAACGCGCCAGGCCAGATCGTCAACGTCGCAACCTGGAAAGACGTCACGCTCTTGACGGACGTGCGGGAACAGTTGGCACGTTCGCGAAGGCTGGGCAGCGTTGGTCAACTCGCCGCGGGCGTGGCGCATGAGATTAATAATCCGCTCGCCGCGATTGCGACCTGTGCTGAAGCGGTCATCCGGGACTTGCGACGGACTGAATCACTGCAAAGCGTCGCGGACGAGCATCAATGGTCTTACTACCTGGAAGAGATCGTGCGACAGGCGCTTCGCTGCAAAGAGATCACGCGCGGCCTTTTGGATCTGACACAACAACGCCACGCGAAACGTGCGTTGTGCGACCTCAATGCGATCGTGAAAGAAAGCATCAAGCCGGCACTTCAGCGAGCACAATCCGTCGCCGTCGAGTTCGAGCTGAAACTGAACGATGACCTGGGAGAGATTGCGACCGACGCGTTGATGGTGCGGCAAATTCTGGAGAATCTTTTGAACAATGCGGTGGATGCCATCGCCGATCATGGAGGAACTGTGACGGTTGCGACGGCCCGCGAAGGCGATCGCGCGGTGATCGAAGTGGCTGACACGGGCCCGGGTATCGCGGCGGATTTGTTGGCGCGAATCTTTGATCCGTTCGTCAGCACGAAGGGCGCCGGCAAAGGCTACGGGCTCGGACTGGCGATTTCCGCATCGCTGGCCGAAACGTTGGGCGCATCGCTAACGGTGGAATCGAAGGAAGGCGAGGGAAGCCGATTTCGTTTGTGGATTCCGCGACGCGCGCCCGAACAGTGAGAATTAGATCGCAGAGCAACTTCTGCTGGATATGAGCCGAAAGATTCAAGTTCTGGTCGTGGACGACGATAAGCTGCTGCGGAAGCTGGTGACTGAACAGCTTTCGCGGTCGGACTTTGATGCGTCTTCCGCCGGCACCGCCGAGGAGGCGCTGAACGCGCTGCGCGAACGGGATTTCGATGTGGTCTTGCTCGACGTGATGATGCCGGACCGATCGGGTCTCGAAACACTTCAGGACGTCCGCAAGCTCGAGGATCCGCCTGAAGTCGTGATGTTGACGGGCGACACGTCGCTGCAAACCGGCATCCAGGCGATGCGCCATGGCGCTTACGATTATCTGACGAAGCCGGCGACGCTTGACGAGATGGAAGCAGTGATTCGCAAGGCTGATGAAAAGCGGCGGCTGATCAAACAGAACGCTTCGCTGCGATCCGTGGCGCGACCGGTTGTTTCGAGTGAAGATATTCCTCCGATTGCGTGCGAGAACGCTGCGATGGCGGCGGTCGTCGCGCAAGCGGAAGCGGCGGCGCGCACTGATTCGACAATCTTGTTGACGGGCGAATCGGGCACGGGCAAAGACGTGCTGGCGCGGTTCATCCATTTGCAAAGCTCACGCGCGGGCACGCCTTTGATTACCGTCAACTGCGGCGCGTTACCTGACACACTTTTCGAATCCGAGTTTTTCGGACACGAGCGCGGTGCGTTCACCGGCGCGACGTCCTTGCGACGCGGACTGGTCGAAGCCGCTGACGGCTCGACCTTGTTTCTCGACGAAATTGGCGATTTGCCGCTGGGCATGCAAGTGAAGTTTCTGCACTTTCTCGAGCAGGGAAGATTTCGGCGGGTCGGCTCGACGCGCGATCAGGCTTCGGATGTTCGCGTCATTGCCGCGACCAATCGCGATTTGACCGGCGCGGTCGAACGAAAACAATTTCGCGCGGATTTGTTTTATCGATTGAATGTCGTGGCGCTGCACGTGCCGCCGTTGCGCGAACGACCCGAAGACATTCCCAAGCTGATCGATCATTTCCTGAATGCTTACCAACAGCGGTTCAGCCGTCCAAATTTGAAATTGTCTGCGGACGCGCGCGCGCACCTGCTGAGTTATTCCTGGCCCGGAAATGTGCGCGAATTAAAAAATGTGCTCGAGCGCGCGGCCGCGCTTAGTAACAGCGACACGATTGAAGCCGATCAACTTCAGGAGTCCGGAGTGAGGACTCAGGGAATACAGAGTCGACCGCCGGCATCCGAGGCGCTCTTGACCACGCTCGAAGACCTTGAGCGCGAGCACATCATTCGGGTGCTCGAGCAAAGCGACGGTAATCGCGAGCGTGCGGCCGCCATTCTCGGAATTTCTTCCCGCACCCTCTACCGCAAATTGCGCGAGTACGAAACGGACGGCAACTCAGCCGGCCTGGCCACTGACGCGTGACGCGCTGAGGCCTGACAAAATGTCAGTCTCTGACAAAAAGTCATAAGCTTCCAGGCCGATTTCCCGCCTCCAGCAAAAAAACTAACTCAAAAAGCGGCGAAAAGCCTCAGGGTTTTTCCAGTTGCGGCAAAACGCCTAACCAAAAGGCCCCCCGCGGCACGGTGGTTGTAGTAAGCGTCGCGGGCTGATTGTCTTCCACCTACAGTCCTATCTCGACGATCAAGGAATTGGGAAGACGTTTCGCCGGGCGCTCAACGAAGAGTGTTCGACAGCAAACCCACACGAATCTCCTAAGGAGCAAAACGAATGTTTACGTCAAAGAAAAAAATTGCCGCGTTTACCGTCGCCATTGTCTCGCTGTTCGCTCTCGGCGCCGGCGCGTTTGCGCAAAAGCATTTCATGTCGGCGATTGCCCGCCCCGAAGTCAAAGTGCAATTGTCCGCAGCGGTCGAGCGTGACTCGGCGCTGGTGGCTTTGGATAAAGACACCGTCGTCAAGCCGGGTGAAGTGCTCGACTGGACCATCACATCTGAAAACGGTGGCAACGCCGCGGCACTGGACTACAAAGCCGTCGCGCATATTCCGCGCGGCACTGAGTTCGTTGCCGGCACGGCCAAGGCTGATGGCGCGAAAGCGGTGTACAGCATCGACCACGGCAAATCGTTTTCCGACAAGCCGACGATCGAAGAGAAGCAAGCGGACGGAACCGTGAAGCGCGTCGCCGCGCCTGTGGCGATGTACACGGACCTCCGTTACGAATGGTCTGATCCGCTCGTACAGGGCGGCAAACTCTCCGCTTCGTACAAAGTGCGCGTGAAGTAACGGACGCCGCCAGCACTCTTCTTCTTTCCCCCAACTTTAATGAGGACAACCATGAATAACCCACACAAAAAATTTGCCGGCGCCGCCCCGATGCGATCGGGACTTCGCCTGTTTCTTGCGGCGCTGATCGCATTTGCATTCTTCGGTCGTGCAGCCGCGCAGACGCCCGGCGGTACGACAATCTCGAACCAGGCCAGCGCTACTTATTCTGACGGCACGAATAGTTACTCAACGGTTTCGAACACCGTCACGGTGACAGTCTCGAATGTTTCGGGCATCGCCATTACGCCTGACGCCGGCAGCAACCCGACCGTCGTGGCCGGTCAAACCGCAGTCCTTTACGACTTCACGGTTTCGAACACCGGTAACTTTACGGACCAGGTTCGTTTCCTGGCGAGCGGCGCCAGCGTGCGCGTCTTCGGTCCCGGCACGGTCACCCGCGCCGTTATCGACGTCGACACCAGCGGCGGCATCAACGGCGGCGACACAGACATCTTTACGAATGGCGCTGACGTGCTCTCCGCGAACATCGCGCAGAACGCATCCATTCATGTGCTGGTCGAAGTGAGCGTCAACGCCGGCGCGAGCGTTGGCCAGACCGTGCAAGTGGTGCTTGGCGACGCGTCGACAGGCGGCCCGTCCTTTGACAACCAGGCAGCGAACACGTCGGCCAATGAAGTCCGCACCGTGTCCGGAACTTCGGTTAACGGCCTGCGCGAAGCGCGCGGCGACATCTCTGTGACGGTTGCCAGCGATGCGTTGCTGCAACTGACGCTAAATGCGCCCGCCGGCCCGGTGAATCTTGGTTCGGACATCACGTATGCATGGCAAGCCTGCAACACCGGCTCGCGTGCAGTCACTGGCGTGACGCTCAACGCTTCAACTCAGGTGTACATCATCGCCCCGGTTCCGGCGCGCACTGTGCTGAAGTCAGGACAGTCGTTCCCGGCCGGAACGTTGTACACGACTGACGCGTTGACGACGGCGCCTTTGTCAGCTACCTGGAGTTCTACCGCGCCTTCGCCTTTATCGAACACGACACGCGTGGCTTTCCCGGTTGGCGCAACGCTGCCGGTGTCCCCCGCGCCCGGTTCATGCAGTTCATCGATCAACATGGTCGTCACCGTGAATACGGGCATCGACGCTTCCGTGCCGATCGACGAAATCGGCGACGCGTTCGGTAAGAACACCGTGAACACTACGATCACTGATCAGTCGGGCGATGCCACGTCGAATAATGGTGACTTCAACGCCAACTTCAACGAAGGCTACACCCCCGGCGCCGGCCATGGTGTGATTCAGCAAACGACGCTGACGCAGATCGGTTCAGTTCTCATCGGACCGAGCGGCGCTCCGGCGGCCGTCGGCCCCACCGACAACAACGACGACTACACGAACAAGAGCGTCAACACCGGTATCGCCGGTGTGGCTCCGGGTGGAGTAACCACCGCCCTCGGTCAGCTCGTGTACGTGAACACCGTTCAGAACACCGGCAATACGAGCGACACGTTTACGATCGACGCTCCGACAGTCCCGGCTGGTTTCACCGTTGAAGTTTCAACTGACGGCGGCACCAACTACACGACTGTTTCGGGCGGCGGTTCGGTTTCGCTCGCGATTGCGTACGGCGCCTCAGCCAACATTAATGTCCGCATCACTGAGCCTGCCGGCAAGACGGTCCTCACCGGCTATGACACAGTGGTTCGCGCGGCTTCACAGGTCACGCCCGCGGCTAACAACCGAACGATTGACCGCCTCTACACCGGTTTTGTGCGCCTCGACAAGACGTACAGCGTCAGCAACCTAACCGGCGTAGGCGCCGCCACCGACGCGGTTCCCGGCGCAGTCATCACCTACAACATCACCTACACGAACGTCTCGACTTCGAATGGCGATGCGAATTGTGTGAAGCTGACCGCCCAGAACCTGGTTATCACTGAAGACGGCCTGGCTGTTCCGAACAACTGGGGTACGTATACGACGAACAGCGGCTCGCCGACCGATTCCGGCACCGGCGTCCCCGCAATCGTCAACGCCACGACCTACACCGACACGGTCGCGAGCGTCGGCCCCGGCGTGTCGGCCATCTTCACGTTCAAACGTTCGATTAATTAACGAACGTAACCTCGACCAACGGCACAGGCTTCAGTCTGTGAACGTCGTGGATAGGCCTCGCTGCTGTTCGCGCCTTCACCGACTGAAGCCAAAACCGTTTTAAGAGATCCAGGAAACTCGAGCCCCTCTTCTCTCAAAATCGTGAGCACCAGATTCAGGACAATCGCCGTAGTCACAAGTTTATTGGCGCTGTTGTGGGGAGCGTCAGCCCAGCTGTGGGCGAAGTCGCTTGACGACACGACACCGGGAGGTGTTGTGCTAACCAATCAAGCGCAGGCGAGCTACAGCGACGAGGCCGGCGAAACTTACAACACAAGTTCCGACACGGTCACCATAACGATTCTGGCAGTTGCGAGCGTCACCGTTACGCCTGACGAGACAGCGCCTTCGGACACGGTTGGGCCGCGCGAACAAGTGACGCGCGTCTTTCGCGTCTGCAACTCAGGCAACACCACGGACGCGTTCGCGATTGCGCAGAACAGCATCAACGCGCCGGCGGCAATCACCGCGCTGTATTTCGACATCGACGGCAGCGGAACTATCACTGCCGGCGACGTACCAATCACTTTGAACCAAACCGCGTCGCCGGCTTTGGCGCCAGCGACGTGCATCAATGTGCTTGCGGCTATCGACACGAACGACGTTCAACCGCAGAGCACGCTGACGGTTTCGATCACCGCTCGATCAACCGCGGCCGGCGCAGTCAATGGCCGCAGCGAAGATGCGGGAACAATTATCAACATTGCCGGCGCAGGAGCGCGCCTGACAGATCCCGTCAACGCGAATCTTTCGCCGAGCAAACTTGTGAACGGCGCAGCGCAGGCTGTAGTCAGCGGCGGCAGCCAGTTCACCTACACGATTAGTTTTCGAAACAGCGGCGATACGGTCGCGCGCAACGTCGTCGTCAGTGACGGCCTACCCGCCGGGGTTGAATACGTGCTGGGCTCGCTGCGCCTGAACGACGAATTGCAATCCGATGCTGTTGATGCGGACGCCGGCTCATTTGCGAACAACTCAATTCAAGTTCGCCTGCCGCAAGTAAATCCCGCTGAAGCTTTCCGGATTACGTTCAATGCTCGCTTGCAAGGCGTCGCCACCGCGGGTGTCGGCATCGTCAACCATGCCGATTTCACGGCTGACAATGCACTGCCGGTTCGATCGATCGACGCGACGGTTGTGGTTGATCCCTTCGGGCTCGTGTTCTCGGCCAGAGGCGGGAGTTCATCGCCCGTCGCCGGCGCACGCGTCGAGTTGTTTGGCGATGCCGGTGGAGCGAACCTGCTGAGCCTGGCCCCGAACAGCGGCTTTGTTCCGAACGCAGCCAACGCAAATCCCTTCGCGACGGATTCGGCCGGTCATTTCAGTTTCAAATTGTCTTCCGAAGCGTTCGCAACGGAAACGAATTACTTCATGCGGATCTCGGCACCCGGATACGTGACGCGCATGCTTCAGCTCACCTTGCGGCCGGCACAATCAGGTTTGTTCGCGCTGACTGTGCACGCGCTGGACGGACAAGCGCTGGCGGATTCTGCGCTCGTGCTCGTCCAAAAAGACGTCCGTCTTCAGGATTTGGCTGCGCTGGTGATGAACATTCCGATGTTCGAGCCCAGCGGCCTGCAAATTATCAAGTCGGCCGATCGCGGACGAGCAGAAATCGGCGACATCGTCACGTATCGCGTTGAAGTTCATAACCCGACTTCAGCGGCAGTTACGGGTGTGACGATTGAAGATCGGCTGCCCGCCTCGTTCCATTACGCGACCGGTTCTGCTTTGCTCTCAGTCGGTTCAGTGCCGCAACAACAAGTCGAGCCACAGACGAGCAACGGCGCGCTCGTTTTCCAGATTGGCGACCTCGCCGCGGGCGCGACTGCGCGTTTGTTGTATCGCGTGCGCATCGGCGCGAACGCGGGCGAAGGAGATCAAGAGAACGTCGCGGTAGCGGCCGGCACGTTCGCATCGGGTGAACGAACCCAGACCGCGCCGGCGCGCGCCACGGTTTCCGTCGCGTCAGGAATGTTCTCGACGCGTCAGGTTCTGGTTGGCCGCGTGTTCGTAGACACAAATCAGAATGGCCAGTTCGACGATGGCGATCGGGCCGCGCCCGGCATCCGCCTGTATTTGAACAACGGCCAATCGGTGATTACGGATTCGGAAGGGCTCTACAATTTTCCCGCGTTGAGCGACGGCTCGATCGTTATTTCGATCGATCCGGTCAGCGTGCCGGCGCATTACGCGCTGGCAGACGCCGGGCGCTTTTCAGGCAAGAGCTGGACGCGCCTTTTGCGCACGCCCATCGGCGGCGGGGGGTTGCTGCGGCAGAACTTCGCGCTGATTGATAGAGAACGGTCAGAGCCCGTTGCGGTCGCAACAACGGCAAAAGAAATCCAAACCGCTGCCGCGACGACGGCTGATAATGCGAAGTCGCAGTCGGTTGCTCCCGGCACTTATGAATTCACCTCGACCGAAGACATCGAGCCGGTTGCCAAGGGCACGGTTCGCATCGTCTCGCCAAAACCGGACGAAGTTGTAATGTCGCCGGCGCTCGAGGTTGAAGCACAGGTCGAAATAGATTCGACGGTCAAACTTGAAATCAACGGCCAGGAAGTCTCGGAAAAGAACATCGGCCGGCGCGCGCTCGATCACAAGAATCACATCGCGACTTTTACGTTTGTCGGCATCAACGTGAAACCTGGTCCGAACAAAGTGCGCTTGACGCCGGTTGCGAAGGACGGCGCGGCTGGGCGTTCGCAGGAAATCAGCGTCATGGGTCGCGGTGCGGCGCAGCGACTGGAAATTGTTTCTGAGAGATCTGAGATTCAGGCCGGCGGCGCCGATTCAACCGTGGTTCACATCAAAGCCTTCGATCAGTGGAACAATCCCGCCGCCGACGGCGACGTCGGCGTCGAGACATCACTCGGTGAGATTCAAGGTCTCGAAGTGGCGACGCAGAAGTCTGCATCAGACGCCTCGAAGAAGAACGATGTCCGCTCGCCGGCTACCCTGAAGTTTACCGGCGGCGAAGTGACTGTGAAGCTAATCAGCTCTGGCGCGCCGGGCGAAGCTCGTCTGCACGCAACGACCGGATTGGCTGAGACCGAAGGCATGGTGCGAATCACCGCTGAAGTCCGGCCGCGATTATTGGTCGGCATGGCGGAGATGAGCTTCGGTAAAGGAATTCCGGAAGTTGGTTTGCGTCGCGAGGAAGGGAACTTCCGCGGCCGCCTCAGCTTCTTCTACAGCGGCAAACTTTTTGGCGCCAACATGCTGACGCTGTCCTACGATTCGCAACGGCCGATCAACCGCACCGCGGGACGCGACCGCTTGTTCCAGCTCGACCCGAACGATCGCGCTTACCCGCTGTTTGGTGATTCGTCCACGCGCTTTGAAGCCGCGCAGACAAATTCGAAACTCTACGCGCGCATCGATCGCAAGCGATCCTACCTAATGTTTGGTGATTTCGAAGCCGACATGAATGCGCCGCTGATGAGTTACGGCCGCAAGCTGACCGGGGTGAAGCTGCATCTCGAGAATTCGAGCGGCGACGCGATCACTTTGTCGGGCGCGCGTCCGGACACGGCATTTGCGCGCGACGTTTTCGCGGCGGGCAACCTCGGGTTGATGCGCCTTTCGAATGCGGAAATTCTTCCGGGTTCCGAGAATGTCGTGCTGGAAATTCGCGACCGTCGCAATCCTGAAGTGATCATCTCGCGCGAAACGCTGGCGCGCGGCATCGATTACAATCTGGATTCGATCACGGGCGAGTTGTTCATGCTGCGTTACATCTCGACATTCGATTACCTTTTGAATCTGACGCAGATCGTCGTGACCTACGAACATCGTGCGAACTCGATGAACAGCGCCGTCTACACCGCGCGCCTTCACAAGAATTTTGCCGGTATTGGCCTGAAACTCGGCCTGTCGGCAGTCATGCAGACGCAGGCGACTGACGGAAACTTCTTTCTTGGCGGTCTCGACCTGGAAAAGAAACTGCCGAACAAGGGATTGGTGCAGATGGCGTGGGCGATGAGCAGCGGCGAAATTGTCGGCACCGGAAACGTCTTTAACTCGGATGACTCGACGCACGACGGCAACGCGTACCAGGTTACCTTGCAGCAGCCATTGCCATTCAGAAGCGCGATCGTGCGCGCGCGATACATGAGCGCGTCCGCCGGCTTCTTCAATCCATTCGGCGGCACGATTACGCCGGGCTCGCGGCGCGGCGAAGTTAATCTGGAACTCAAGCCGCTGGCGAACTCAGTTCTGCGCCTGGGCTTTACGACTGAGCAGAACCAGACGGCGAATGTCGACAACAGCCGCGTTACCGTCTCAGCGGGTTGGGAGCAGGTTTGGCATGAGCGTGTGCGGCTGCATTTCGGTTTTGATCACCGCGCGTTTTCAGATGAATTAACGGACAAGCAGATTGATTCGAATCTCGTGACCGCCGGCGCGGAAGTGCAGGTCACCGACAAGCTGCGACTGTCCGTCAAGCGCGAGCAGAACCTCGGCGAGCCCGATCCTACTTATCCTGATCAGACAACGCTGGGCGCAACTTACCAATTAAATTCGCTGACGAAGCTTTTCTTCACGCAGCGCCTGGCGTCAGGCACGATTACGCCCATCGGTGACTATACGAACACGGGCTTTGCGTTTACGTCCGCGCGGCGCGAAACCGCGGTCGGCGTGGAAACGCGCTTCGGCAAGTACACGTCGATGGTTGGCCGTTATCAACTGGAAAACGGAATTAACGGAACGGACAGTTTTGCGGTGATTGGATTGCAGAACCGCCTGCCGCTGACAAAACAGTTGTCGCTCGATCTTGGTTTCGAGCGAGGCTTTCATCTCACCGGTCCCAACGCGAGCTTCAACAGCGCCACGATCGGTTTTGGCTGGCAGCCGAACGACGATTTTCGCGCGAACGCGCGTTACGAATTTCGCGATCGCAATGGCAACGGGCAGTTGTTTGCCGCGGGTGCGGCCGGCCGCCTGCGCGAAGGCATCACCGCGCTCTCGCGCATTCAGTGGTCGCGCGGCGCGTTCGGCGCGCAGGCAAATTCGGCAGTAGATGCCACCGCGGCGCTGGCGATTCGCCCGATCAATTCTGATCGACGCGCAGTCCTGTTCACCTTTACGCATCGATCGCTGACACAGGCCGGCGGCTTGGCCGGCGGTTCGACCGGGGATGCGCCCCTCATTCGGGATCGGATCGACTCGCTTTCAACCGATGGTTACGAACAGGTGACCAAGCGCTTCGAGTTATACGGAAAGTTCGCTTTGCGTTTCACCGGAAATGGACAGCCCGAAATTCCTTACATCTCAAACTTGTCGTTCCTGACACAAGCCCGTGCGCAATATCTTTTGACCAGCCGGATTGACTGGGCGTTTGAAACGCGCGCACTCTTCCAGCCTTCGTCCAGCACTACGCGATCGACTTATGCGACCGAGCTTGGCTACTGGGCGATTCCGGATCTTCGTCTGGGCGGCGGTTATAACTTTACCGCGGTGAGCGAGCCCGAAGGCGCGCACGTGCTGCCCACCAGACGCGGTTTCTACTTTACAATCTCTTCGAAGCTTTCAAATATCTTTAACCTCTTCGGAACTTCGAAGGCGGGGCTCGCTCCCGACAATCCCGCGCAACCTCAGCAAAAGTAACTCATGTTACGCCAATGGCATCGCCGGCTGTTTTTTCTTCTGCTGCTAGTCACGCTCGTGACGGCGCGGGCCTATGCGCAAGTCTGCGCCAACCCTGGAAAGGACGGCCCGGGCGGAACTCTTTCGGGCGTCGTCAACACCTATTATCCGGGCGCAGCCACGGCTTCCGCGGGCTCGACGTCGATTTCAATCGGCAGTGCGACCGGATCAGCAACGCCGATCGCTTCAGGCGATTTGCTGCTGGTGATCCAGATGCAAGACGCCGCGATCAATTCGACGAACACGGATTCGTACGGCGACGGCTTCAGCGGCGCGCCGGCAAGTGGCTCGACCGGGATCAATAACTCCGGCGTGTACGAGTTTGTCGTCGCCACCAGCGCGGCCGGGGCATCAGTTTCTATTCGAGGCGCCGGCGCCGGCAATGGCCTGGTCAACACTTACACGAATGCCGCGGCATCAGGATCGCAGGGCCAGCGCCGTTTCCAGGTTGTGCGCGTCCCACAATATTCGAGCGCGACGCTCGGCTCAGGGCTGACAGCGACGCCATGGAATGGATCGACGGGCGGCATTGTGGTCTTCGATGTCGCAGGCAACTTGGCGCTTGGCAGCGCCACGGTGAACTTAAGTGGAATGGGTTTTCGCGGCGGCGGCGCGCGGCAACTGGCCGGCGGCAGCGGCGGTACCACCACAGACTATGTGAACCTCGCCTCGAATGCTTTTCACGGCTCAAAAGGCGAAGGCATCGCGGGCACGCCTCGCTATGTTTTCAATCCAACGACCAGCACTGTTGTCGATACCGGAGTTGAAGGCTATCCGAACGGCAGCTTCGCGCGCGGAGCACCCGCGAATGCCGGCGGTGGCGGAACTGATAGTGAAATAAGCACGAATCAAATGAACTCGGGGGGCGGTGGTGGCGCCAACTGGGGAGCGGGCGGCCAGGGCGGTAGGACTTGGAGCGCCAATCAGGATCGCGGTGGATATGGCGGCGCGGCTTTCACAAGCGCTG
>JADMIO011472197.1_pt1 | contig 88107 bp, 79 predicted proteins | sample 8958161 | NCBI WGS metagenome assembly JADMIO01 (sample SAMN16585339, study PRJNA669376) | soil metagenome | isolation source: Crop rotation soil | place: USA: Cullars Rotation, Alabama | collected 2011 | reverse complement strand
GCGACAACTTGTCCACGTGGAATTCTAAGCTTAGGATCCCAATGTGCTGGAAAGATAATGAAACATCATCTGCCGGGGATCGCCCGCGCCTTCAGCGGCAGCACGGAAATCGTCGCTTAAAAGTTTGGTTTGTCTTTCAAAGCCGGGAATAAACGAGATCTGATCGATGTAGCGCTCCCGCCAGGGCAAAGAGATGTTGTACGACAACCTGCGCGCCGGCATGTTCCTGGGAAGCAGCGGGAAAATGTGCTCGCGATAGGCGGTTCGCAGCCAGGCCGGAATCGACTCGTACCGGTGCCTCTCCATCAGAACCGCATAGCGCTCGTAACCGGCGAACATTTCGTCGCCGCCGTCCCCGGAAAGCGCCACGGTCACGTGCTGGCGTGCCAGGTGCGAAACATAGTAGGTGGGCAGCATGGAAGAGTCGCCGAACGGCTCTTCCAGCGAACGGGTTAGCGTCTCCACTGTGTCGACGACTTTCGGGTCCAGAATCAGTTCATGGTGTTCGGTCTCAAATTTTTCGGCGACCAGGCGGGCATAAGGGGCTTCGTTGAATTCCTGATTCTGAAAGCCGATCGAAAACGTCTTGACCGGCTTCGAACTGGCCCTCGCCATGAGTCCTACGACGGTCGAAGAATCCGCTCCGCCGCTCAGCAAAGCGCCCAGTGGAACATCTGAAATCAGCCGCACGCGAACCGCTTCCTGCAAGAGGTGCTCGAGCTGCGCCAGGCATTCTTCTTCGCCTCCCGGAACATACGTTCCGTATTCGGGCAGGTCCCAATACGAGCTGACGCTGATTTTTCCATCCTGAAATTCGAGGATGTGGCCGGGCGGAACTTTCTGGATTGGCTTGAAGGCGCTGATGGGATCCAGGATGTAGCCGAAGTACAAGTATTGCAGCAGCGCGGCCTGATTGACCTCAGCCAGCTCGGGGGCGACGGTCAAGATAGATTTGATTTCCGAACCGAAGTACAGACGGCCGTCGGCGAGCGCATAATGCAACGGCTTTTTGCCCAGGCGATCGCGGGCCAGCAACAGCAACTTCTTCCGCGAATCGTACAGCGCGAAACCAAACATACCTCGCAGTTTCTGAACGCACTGCGATCCATATTCTTCGTAGAGATGGACGATGACCTCGGTATCGCTGTGGGTATAAAACTTATGCCCGCGGCGCTCCAGATCGGGGCGCAATTCAGGAAAGTTATAGATTTCGCCGTTAAAGACAATCCAGATTGTCTTGTCTTCGTTAAATACCGGCTGATGTCCGCCGGCGATATCGATAATGCTGAGGCGGCGCATGCCCAAGCCGACGCCGTCCTTGACGTAAATGCCTTCGTCGTCGGGCCCGCGATGCACAATCGCCTGGCACATAGCGCGGATGGTCGCGGCTTCAATCCTTCCACCATCGCCGGTATTTACGATTCCTGCTATTCCGCACATATGCGATCAGGTACTGGGATGGTTACGAGTGCTGCAATTCTTTTTGCCAGGACTCCCGCTCCCGCTCAGCCGGAGCACGCTCGGGCTTTCGTCCCCGTACCGCGATCGGGGTTTCGACTACTCTCAAATCCGTCAGGCCACAGTTTTCAAACCAGCGGAACACTTGCTCGTAGGTGTGCTTGGACTGATATTTCGGAGAGTACCAGTCGAACGTCTCGAGCACCCGCCACGCGGGATCGGGATGACGATTCACCGGCAGGACATAATGCACCATCTCCGCCGCCGGCCGGCCTATCCCGGGAATGATCTTTAATGCTTTATCCACTCCGTTCAGCATGGGGACCGCCGCGCTGAGCACCCGGTGCAGCCTCTGCGGAGTCATTCGGTGAGTGACTTTCCGGTAGTAATCGCTGAACCGGTACCACTTGTTGTATCCGCTGTAGAGCCACACGGCCAGAATGCCACCCGGCTTCAGATATTGCGGAAGGACTTTTACAGCCTGCTCGCAATCCGGTGTGTGATGAAGTACGCCGATGCTGTAGATCACGTCGAAGCTCTCGCGCTTGAAGGGCAAGCCGAAGACGTCGGCCTGAAGAGCGGTGAAGTTTCTGTCGGCAAGGTTGCGGGCCGCCACTTCTGCTGCGGCGCTGAGATCGATGCCGACCACCTGCGCTCCGTAGCGGGTAGCTACTTCGGCATACCGGCCGGTGCCGCAACCTACATCAAGCACGCGTTTGCCACGCAGCTCGTCGGCGGTCAGCCCGGCTTTCCTGCGAAAGTCAACCTCGGATGCGTGCGTGTGCTCGTCATCCATCTGGGTGAGCGCGTATTTTTGCCATTGAAAACCAAAGTTGTCGGCATAGTTCTTTGCGTCGACAAAGCGCGCGACACCGCGCTCCCAGGGAAATACCTTTCCACACGCTGAACAACGGAACCCGTTCTCGGCCGCAACCAGCTCTCCGCGACAGGCAGAACAACACAATATCGGCAACAAATCATCGGCCCGCATAACTGAAACCTGCACCTCCCGGCATGGCGTACATTTCGACTTTCTGCCTCGAATCTTTGGGGGCCTTCTTGGCATTCCTCTCCTGCGCGAGGAACAGCAAGACGGCGGTGTAAGCAACCGTAAAAAATGGGAAGAACTGATAAGCCTCCGGGGCAAACAAAGCCCCCACGGCAAATCCAACCAGAGAACTATGGAGTGCGCCGGCAAACAGCTTTATTTCAGGATCAAGGTCGCGCATTTTTCTCAGCTTTCGCAGATTTGTGAAACCGCGCCAGAAAAAGAGCAGGTACAAAATCAATCCTGGAATTCCCCCTTCCGCTCCGATCTGCAAATAAGCCATATGCACTTCACGCCATGCCGCCGTGTAGGAAGTGAAGTTGTGGACCCCGATGCCCAGTATGGGGTAGCGCGCCATGCATTGAAGACTGTCGACGATCAATTCGCGCCGCTGCTCGTAAGATCCATGCGCGCTGGTTTCAAGACCTGTGTCCAGCCCTTTGCCCGATATCGCAAGGAAACGATCTTTCAGTTTGCCGCCCGCCACCGCGCCCACCACCAACACCACCAGTGCTGCTACCGCTATCAAATAAGGACGCCGCCCCTTGATGGCGAAGTGCCACAGGCAGACCGCGCCGGAGATGAGCAGGGTAATGAATCCCGCGCGCGAGGCAGTCATAAATAAACACGCGAACATGAGCAGCATGGAACCCATCCAGACGCCCTTTCGCAACGGTCCACGCGCCTGCAACAGGAAAGCCAGGGCGAATGGCAGGGTCAAAACGATGGCAAACGCCAGATCATTCGGATTGCCGTAGATGCCGCGCAATGCGCCTTCCAACCGGGGCCGGCCGTGGCCTTTGATCGGCGATATCAGGGCAATGGCTGCCACCGAGGCGGTCTGGATAAAGGCGATGCGCTTGAAACGCCGCATGTCGGTGATGATCATCACCGTCAGCAGCCAGATAATAAGGACTTTCGAGAAGTCAAGCGTATGGAAAAACGCTCCGCCCTTCCACACCGGCGAAAAAATGGCGGAAGCAAAAAGCAGGCAGATCAGCAAAAAAAGATATAAACCTTCGCGCGGAAGATCTTTGGGCTTGCGTGTGGCTTTTCCCCAACTTGAAAACAGCGCCAATATGGCAAAGATGCCAGTGATTTTAGCCAGAGGAATGTAGAGAAGGCCCGGTACCCAGTCTTCCGGCCGGGCGCAATATACAAAGTAGAAAAGACTCAACCAGAAAAATGCGCCCTTCAACGGATCACGGGTCTGGCGCGCGGGATTTTCTACCGTAATCTCCCGTCCGGCTTCTGGGTTAGCAATCATTGGCATTAGCGGGTATTTACCCCTTCAAGTTTTCCTGCCACCACTTCGAGTATCTGAGCGAACTTCTCTCCTACCGACGCCCAGTCAAAGCGCGATGCCGTCGTGGCCGCAGCCCGCCCGATGCGGTTACGCTCGACGGCATCCGTCAACAGCCTGACGATGCTGTCGGCAAATGAACCCGGATCATCGGCGAGCAGAATGTCGTGCCCGTGGCTGACTTCGAGTCCCTCAGCGCCAATCGAGGTTGAAATGACCGCTTTTCCTGCAGCCATCGCCTCGTAGATCTTCAAGCGCGTTCCTCCTCCGATACGCAGAGGAACCACCACCGTTGCCGCATCTCTCAAATGCTCAATCACCGACGGAACGGATCCTGTAACCTCAACCGTTGCAGAAGCCCGCCGCTGAACTCTCCGATCGGGATTTCTGCCCACGATTCGAAACCGCGCATCTGAAACTTTCGCCAGCACGGCCGGCCAAATCTCCTCGCAAAAGTATTCGACCGCATCGATGTTCGGCTCCCAGTCCATTGCGCCCACGAAAATCACCAGAGGCTTTGGCACTACCACCTCCGGACTGGAGTTCGAGAATTTCTCCAAGTCGACTCCAGTGGGGACTACTTCAATCCGGGATCCATCGACCCAACCTTGCATAAGCTGGCGGTCGTGCTCGGAAACCGCGATCACATGATGAAATTCGCGGACAATTCTCGACTCGTAGCGAGACATCTTGGCAAACTCCACCCGGTACAGCATTCGTTTTCCCGCATTCGATTCGGTTTCGGCGTGGCGCCGCCAGATTTCGCTTTCCACATTGTGCTGAAACAGCACTGTAGGGATCCTCAAGTCAGCCGGAAAATTTACTGCCGCGTCGAGAAAGTCGCACACAACCGTGTCGAAGCTGCGCCTCTGATAGTAGGCCTGCAGACGCGAGCGGACTTCATCGCACGCGAAACGTGAGACTGCATACGGCGCTTCGCCGGCAGCCTGTTTCGCATAATCCAGGCCGCGCTGCAGAAGTCCCGCAGTCTGCTTTCCAGTGCTGAGGCAAACATTGTCGGGAAACTCGCGCTGCAATGCTGCCTCATACTTGAGGTCCGTGTCGCCGTCGTAATAGGAAAAAAAGGTAAGCGAATGCTTGCGGGCCAGATGCTTGGCAATGTGGTAGGAACGGATGTCTCCGCCGCTCTGCACCGGCAACAGCTTATTCGCCTTTACCCAGAGTATTCTCACCGCAGCCACACCACCTTGCGGCCAGTGATGAAGTTGGCAAACGCCACTGCAGCCGCCATATTGAGGACCACGAATGTGTAAGCTGCGTCGGCAATGCGCGCTAACGGCCCGGCGTTCAGCCGCGCCAGCGCAAGCAATCCCGACCCGTAAAACAGGATCTGGATTACCAGGGCAAAGCGATAAAACGGACCTGAGAGGAACAGCGTGGTCAGGAAAATTACCGCCAGCGCGAAAGGCACAACCAGCCGCATCAGCTTATGGCTGACGAATTCAAATCGCAGCGGATTTTTCCTGCTTAGCAGCCACGGGCAAAGCTGCAGCAGCTGGTAATTCCCGCTCAAAGTCCTGACTTTGCGCTCGAACTCGCGTTCACGCCCAAGATCCGGCACGTCCCAGGCACGGGCACGCGAATCAAAGACCACTCGCTTTCCCTGCCTGGCAACCTGCATGGGAATGAAAACGTCGTCGATAATGGTGCCCGCCGGCGGCGCAACCGCAAACTCCCGCCGCACGGCATACACCGCCCCAGTCGCCCCGATCATCGATCCGGAGGCCGACTCGAGTTCCCGCACCAGCTTCTCAATTCGCCAATACAAACCCATGCCCAGCGTGGCTTCACCCGATTCCGGGTCGCCGAGCATCAACTCTCCGCTGGCGCACCCCACTTCGGGGTCGACGAAATTTTCAGCCAGCAGACGCAAAGCCGGCTGTTCGATCCGTTGCCGGACATCCACGAAAAACAAGATATCCCCCGTGGCAATACCGAGCGCGTCAGAGATGCAGGCGGCCTTACCCCGTACTTCGCGATGCACGATCGCCTTGATCATTCCGCGCTCTTCGAATTGCCGCAGTATGTGTTCAGTGCCGTCGCTCGATCCGTCGGAAACCACAATCACTTCCGCGCTCTCTCCCGGCTTTTCCAGGCTGAGAAGGTTCTGCAACTTTGCGCTGACTCGCATTACCTCGTCGCGTACCACCATCACTATGGAGGCAGTTCCCGCATAAACGCCCCTCTGCACCGGGCGCGGCCGTAACCGGGCACGAAGTCGGAGCCACAACAGGTAGCCGAGATAGGTGTAGACAACGCAGGCGGACGAAATCCAGAAGGCTGCCTTCATTGCGCGCCCCGGCCCAGCAGCACAATTTTTATGGTGTGGAACATGATGAGCAGATCCAGACCGAGGGAAGCGTTCTTGATGTAGAACAGATCGTACTGCAACTTCTCACGCGCATCTTCGAGAGTGTTGCCGTACTTGTAGCGAACCTGCGCCCATCCGGTTATTCCCGGCCGGACCGCATTTCGCACCTGGTAGTAAGGGATTTCTTTGCTCAGCCACTGCACGAACTCGGGCCGCTCAGGGCGCGGTCCAACGAACGCCATATCTCCCTTGAACACGCACCACAGTTGCGGAATTTCATCCAGCCTGGAAGCGCGGAGAAAGCGCCCGAAGCGGGTAATTCGCGGATCGTCATCGGTGGCCCAGGTAGCTCCGGTGTCCGCCTCAGCGTCCTGGCGCATGGTGCGAAACTTGTAACAGTAAAAAGGAACTCCACCGAGCCCCTCGCGTCTCTGCCGGTACAGAACCGGGCCGGGCGAGTCGAGTTTGATGGCCAGCATGATGAAGGGAATTAACGGCAGCACCAGCAGGAGCAACAAAGCCGCCGCCAAGGTCGAGAGCACGCGGCGCAGAAACAAAAATGTGATGCTGAAGCGGAAGCCGTCGGCAAAGATCAGCCAACTGGGATAAAGCTGTTCCACCTCAATACGGCCCGACATCTTCTCCAGCCAGGACGCTGCTTCCTCAACCTTTACCCCGTTCAGCCTTAATGACAGCAACTCCTCGACCGGCAGGGTTCCGCGACGATCAGGCATGGCCACAATTACGCGATGAACGTCATGTTGGCGGGCGATTTCGGTGAGGTGCGTCGCCACGGCTTCGCGAGTGAGTGCGCCATCAACGTTCCCGCTCCAGCCGATGACTTCAATCCCCAGATCGGCGCGGCTTCTCAACCCGTTCACCAGTCTCTGCGCGCGCTCGCCCATGCCCAGAATATAAATTCGTTCACGCAGGTAGGATTGCTGGGCCAGCCAGCCGTAGACGTACCGCCAGATAAATAATGCAAACGTCAGGATGATCAAGCCGGGCAGAAAGGCTGACTTGCGCACAAACCCCGGAAAGACATACCCCACGGCCGCCAGCGCCAGCGAAAGGATTCCTGGCACCAGCAGGAGCCGGAAATACAATTCGCCCTTATCGCTGACAAATGTCGGATCGTAGAGGTCGAACCAGTGCGAAAACAGCAGCACCAGCGCGGTGACGATGAGCAGCTTGAAATAGCCGCCCTCGTAGTTCAGGACCAGGTAGCTGTCATCCGCGTTCTGCCATTCCAGCGCCAGCCAGAATGAACTCCACACCACCAGAGCTTCCCCGGCCAGCAAAACCAGGGAGCGAACCGGATAGTAAACGTTGAAGATCCGGATCACGCTTACCTCTGCTCAGGCTTTCCGTTGGGCCTCCCGTAAGCGTCGTAATAATACTGAGAATAGGAGTTGCCCTGGTCGATGCCGTTCAGCACTACACCCACCAGTTGCTTGCCACTGAATTCCTGGCGCGCCTTGCGTGCCATATCGAACGGGGTAGCGTTGGAACGAACCACCATCAGCACCCCATCGCAATAGTTCGCGAGCAGCCCGGCATCGGAGATCGGTACCGCCGGGGGCGAGTCCAGGATGATCCAATCGAATAGAGGCTCCACTCGACTGAACAGCGTTTTCAGCCGGCCGTTGGCGACGACCTCTGCGGGATTTCTTACGCTTTTGCCGCAGGGAATAAAAAACAGGTTGTCCATGGGCCCACGCTGAATGACAGCGAATTCGTCTGCCTCTCCCAGGAGATAGTCGCTGAGCCCGGGCGAAGATTCGGTGCCAAGGGCGGAGTGCAGGCGCGCGCCTCGCAGGTCGCCGTCGATAAGCAACGCCCGACGGCCCTGCTGCCGCACCATCACCTGTGCCAGGTTGGCGGCGACAAACGACTTGCCTTCCTTCGGCAGCGCACTCGTGACCAGGACTTTTTTCAGCGGTTGACGATCGCGGAGCTGGTAGAGCCGCGAGCGCAAGGTCCGGAACTCTTCCAGCCCATAGCCCTGCTCGTCGCCGTTGAAGAAAAGCATGGTTTTGCGGTCCGGGGTCCAGTTACCGGCTACGCAGCGCGACAGAAGGGTATCGACGGTGAGCGGCGCGCCGAAATTTGGCAGGCCTCCAGATGCTGCTCTGCTCTCAGCCGAATGCGCGGCGGGTGGGACCGCCGCAACCGGCATCGCCGGATCAACCGGTTCTGGCGCTTGTGGTTCAACAGTCGCCTGCCCACCGCTACGCTGTTCTTCTGCCCTCTTTAAGGCTTCGTGAATTCTGCTCATAGTTTTTCTTCCTTGGAGACCTCTGGTCCTGCCTCACGCAACTTCTCCGCAATGGTCGCTAAAGTTTTCAGGGCTTCCAACAAATCGAAATTCTGCGGATTTTGTCCCCGCGTCGCAGGCGTCGTTAGCAGCTGCGAGGTGGTGTTGTCGCCCAGGTCAAATTCGCGCGCCACCGATTCAACTCCAGCCGGCGAAACCGTTCTCTGCTGGTCAACAAAGGCCCCCACCAGGCAGTGTTCGCAAAGCAGGTTCACCACTCGAGGAATACCCGCCGAATACCGATGGATCGCCACAAGCGCCTCCGGTTCGAAGATCATGTGGCCGTTCGATCCGGCAATCCGCAAGCGCTGCGCAACATATGCTTTGGTTTCTTCCAGCGTCAACGGATGCGTTTTGGCGCGCAGCGTCAATCTCTGCCGCAATTGCCGCAGTTGCGGTTGTTTAAGCCTCTGCTCCAGTTCAGGCTGCCCGACCAGAATGATCTGCAGGAGTTTCTCGGTAAAGGTCTCCAGATTCGTCATCATCCGGATCTCTTCCAGAACGTCGTCGGAAAGGTTCTGCGCTTCGTCGACAATCAGGACCGCAGTTTCCCCTGCCCGATAGCGGTCCAGCAGCCAGTTATAGAGCCGCATGAGAATCTGACTCTTGGAATCGGTTTCCACGGGAATGCCGAAGTCAGTCATCATGTAATCGAGAAATTGCGGCACATTCATCTTGGAGTTGAATACGAATGCCGTCGCTACCTGCTGCAGGCGCAACCACTCCAGCAATTTATTGATCAGCGTGGTTTTTCCTGTGCCCACTTCGCCGGTCAGCAGGACAAAACCCTTGCGCGTCTGGATGCCGTAGGTCAGGCAGGCCAACGCCTCTTCCGTATGCCGCGTCAGGAACAGATAACGCGGGTCAGGATTGACATTGAACGGATTCGCGCGCAGCCCAAAAAATTCTTTGTACATTGCTCGTCAGACCTCGACCTTCTCCTGGTCCTCCTCCGAGGATGGCCGGAACCGGCTTCTCCAGCCGCCATTGCCGTTGGTTTCAGCGCTAACCCAGGGAACGGAAACCAGCATCGGCATCTCCAGCGCTGCCAGTACGTCTTCTTCAGTCCGGATGGATTTGTCGCGCAGTTCCAGCCACAATGCCAATCCGAAACCCAGCGCCAGCCCTGCACCTAATCCGCCTCCCGCAAACAGGAGACGGTTTGGCGAGCTGGGACTGTCGGGAAGACTGGCGGGGTTCACCAGTCGCATCTGTTCACCCTGCTGCGCGCGCTCCATCTCGGTTTGCATCCCTGACTCGCTCTTTTTGGCCAGCAGATCGTTGTAGAACTTCTGCGCCGTGTCGTAATCGCGAGTCAGCAGCTTGTACTGCTCTTCGACCGCGGGACTCAGCGCTACCCTGCCCTGAAAAGTGTGGATCTGGTCCTGCAGCCGCTTCTGCTCACGCGTAGCTTGCGCCATCGCTTCGCTGTACTGGTGCACCTGCAATCTCAACTGCCGCACCTCCGGCGGTTCGGCGGCATTGGCTTTGTCGTTCGTATCCGCGGCGCCTTGCGAAGGCGCAGCATTAAGCTCGTCCAGCCGGCGTTTCACTTCCGCGATATCAGATTTGGTTTTGACCACATCGGGATAATCGTCGGTGTAACGGGCCTGCAGCGTAATCAGCTGGCTTTGCAGCTGGGCCAACTGCTGCTGAAGCGTCTGCGGATTATTCGCGGTCTGGGTCGAGCGCCAGGTGGAAATTTGCTGGGCAAGAAGTGATTCAGTGTAAGACTTGTCCTGCTGGGCGCGGTTGAGGGTCTGCGTGTTCGCATCGAGTTGCGAGTTCAGCCCCATCAGGATTTTCAGATTGTTGTCTTCATCGCCTGGCAACTGCCCCATGTACTGTTTTTTGAAAGTAGCAAGTTTGGAATCCTGATCGTCGAGGTCTTTCTTTGCCTGCTCCAGCTGCCGGGAGAGGAAGTCAGTGGTGCTTTGAGCGACTTGTTCCCGAAGCTTTAGATTCTCCTCCAGCAGCATCGAAGTCAGCTCGCTGCAGATTCGCTGCGCATCCTGAGGATTGTCGGCGGTGAAGTTGACGTAAAACCCGGGCACATCTGTGCTCTGCCCCGGTTTGCGCTTGGTGGGGCTGGTTGCGGTTGCGCCACTCAGGTCGGTAACCACGGGCTGGATATTAAAGTTTTGCCGGATGTCGTCCACAACTTCGTCAACGCTTTTGCGTTTTGCCAGGCCGAGGCGCTCAATCATGGGCTGCAAACGGCCGCGGCTGGTGACCTGTTGCTGCATGGTCGCAATGCGCTGCATTACGTCTTCTGTTACCACCGGCTTGACATAGCCTTCCGGCACCTTCTGTACCTCGACCAATACAGCCGACTGCGACGTGTACTTAGGAGCGATGGCGAACGAAATCAGAAATCCGATCACCGGGGCAAGTATTGCCGGAATCAGGATCACCTTGATCCTGCGGCGTAACATCGCCAGATAATCGTCCATGCTCAGTTCGCGGTTCTCAATCATTGTTGCTCCCTATCTGGCTTGCCTTGCGGGAAGCCGTTCAGAAATCAGTCAAGCCGAATCGGACGCGGATGCCAATCAATTCCAATGGTCGCCACATGGCGCTGTGAACTGCGATCGCACGGTCCCGTCAAAACGCAGACAGACCCGGTTGCGCCGTTGAACATAAGATCGTTGTACTGATAGCTGATAAAGCCGTCGAAGGTGCGGCTGAATTCCCGGCGCAGCGCGGCCCCCACGAAGACATAATTGAATGAGTCGGCGCTGACCCCGCCCAGCAGCGTGGGCGCAAGTCTGGTGTTATGCGTGTAGCCGATGTCCGAACGCCCTTCCCATCGCCGTCCGAATGATCGCCGCAGGCCAAGTCTGGCGATATCGCTCTTGGCCCCGCCAAAGAATCCCGACCCGGTGGTGTTGTAATGGTTGTAGGAAAGTTCTGCGGTGCTGAGCTTGAACCGATAGCGCAGACTCGCCCGGCCGCTGGCCGACACGTTATCGGTTACGCCTCCCAGCACGCTGTTGACGTGGGTAAACTGTGGCCCCCCGCCCAGCACCAGATCCATGCGCCCGGAAATGCGTCGGCTGAACAGCACATTTATCACATGGCTGTTGAAATTCACGCCTACCGCGGCCGGATAGCGAAATGCCTGATATCCATAAAGCACCGCGATCTGATCTTTGCGCGAGATCTCGTAGCTGTAGCCCGCCTGCCCCGAAACCTGCTGGCTGTTTATAAAACCCTGGGAATTATCTGAGAAATGTACCAGCGAAAATGCGCCGGCCACTGTCAGGGCAGAACGCCGGCTCAACGCCTGAACTGCATCAATAATGGAAGTGTTATTGATCCGGGGAACCTGGCCAATGGCGCCGAACTGTCCTCCGCCAAAGAAACCGCTGAAGCCGCCTCCCGGAAGCCCTCCGCCGACCCCGCCAAACCCGGTTCCCGAAGTCGCGCCGGTTCCTCCGTAAGCGCCATAACCAAACGAGCCTTCCGGCAAATAACTGAAGGAATCACGAAAGGTGACGTAACCGGTGCGCCACTGCATACGGTCGGTAAAATCGAGTTGCTGAAGGGCGTTGCTGCTGGTAGAGCGGCTGCTGTAAAGTGCCACGCCGCCAAGATAGTCAAGCGCCAGGTTTGATCGCGAACCGAGTTTCTGCAGCGTCAGGCTGCCCAATAATCGGGTGACGCCTTCAATCCGCGTTCGCCCGGCCTCGCTCTCTACGTTGGTATCCAGGGCCTGGCTGGCATGAAGCGCCGGAAGCAGAAAACTGCGGTCGAGAATCTTCGACTCCAATGACGGCTGGTCCAGTCCTGAAATCGGGGGGTTTTCCTCCGATGTAATTTCCCCAGGCACCGCCCCGGCTGCCGGCGCCGCCGCCGTGCTGCCGGGAGTGGACGTGGTCTGATCGGGGGCCTCGCCAGTCGTCTGACCGAAGCCGCTTCCAACCGAAAGCAGGGCAAATAGAAGAAAGCAAATTGAGGGATTAATTGCCATCGCTCTTTCTTTACGGAACAACAATCGTGTCCCGCGGTCTCATCATGATCACCTGGTTCACGTTGTCGCCTTTCAAAAGCTGGCGATAGTTGACCGGGATCTTGGTTAGTTTTCCGTTTTCAGTGCGCAATATGTAAATGCTTTTAGTGTTTGCGAACTGCGTAAATCCTGCCGCCGAAAGCGCCTGCAGCACATTCATATGTGGCAGCAAAGGCATGGCCCCGGTGTGCAGCACTTCGCCAGTCACAAAAATGCGCTGACTGTTCATCTGGGTCACCACCACGGTGACGCGCGGGTCGGACAAATACTTCTTGAGTTTCTCGGTGATCGAAGCCGCCAGTTGCATTGGCGTCATGCCCGCCGCCTGCACATCGTTCAGCAGAGGCAGCGAGATCATCCCGTCAGATCGAACCGGCAAAGTCGCCGTCAGGTCCGGTTCTTTCCACACATCAATGTGCAGAGTGTCATCGGCGCCGATGACGTAGCTGGAGGCTGCTGCATCCCTGGCGGGAACATTCACATCCGCCGCCGGTGTGGTTGCTGTTTGCGATTGCGCCAGCGCCATGCTCACGCTCAGCGCCAAAGGCACAATCAATCGGATCCCTGGTCTCATGCTTTCTCCGCAGAGCTACTAATCCCGCTTGCTTCATAACCAATCTGTTTCAGCTTATAAAGCAGGGCTTTGTAGCTGATCTGTAATTCCTGCGCCGCACGGCGCCGGTTCCATCGAGTTCTGGTCAACACTCTCAAAATCAATTCTTTTTCAGCTTCTCTAGAAGCCGCCCGGGCCGCCTGCTTCAGCGAGACCGGCTCTCCATTGCCGGCATCGGCGCGGGTGAGCAACACCCGCAGACCCCCCATTGCCACCGACTCGTCGCCCAGCGCCACAATCGCCCGAATGACGTCTTTGAGCTCGCGCACATTCCCTGGCCAGGAATACTCCTGAAATAACCTTTGCGACGGCTCACTGAGCTTCGGCGGCGGCCGATGAAACTCCTGGGCAAATTTCGCCATGAAAAAGCTGGTTAATGCACTGATATCTTCCCGGCGCTGCCGAAGAGGAGGAAGGCGCAAACAGACACTGCTGATTCGATAATACAAGTCTTCGCGGAAGCGCCCCGCCCTTACCTCCGCATCAAGTTCTCGGGTACTGCCGGCAATTACTCTGGGCTTGGGCGAATCCCCATTTGCATCCGACGCAGAAAGTATTTCCAGCAGTTGCCGTTGTGCGTCACCCGGCAGATCCGCAATTTCCTCCAGGAACAACGTCCCGTGTTCAAGCCTTGGGTTTTCAGAGATTTCGACCAGGCGACTCGCGCTCAGCTCAGAACAAAGTACCGCTGTAAAGATTCCCGCAGCTCGGGAAAGTGTTGCCTCGTGAAGCTTGCGAGCAACCGATTTCTTGCCCGCACCACGTTCCGCCAGCAGGAGCACGGGAACGTGAGACTGACCCAGTTCACGAACCAGTTCCTCAACCGCCAGCATGTTGGGGCTTGCTCCCGGACAGAAAGAGTCACGGTTCGAGCTGCTCCCATTTGCGCCCGGCAAAGGCTCAGAATTCATTATTAAAATCTCAAAAGGCTATCGAACCTGGTAAATGAGGTGAAGACTCAACCCGGAGGGTCGAGCACGGAGGTTGCCATTCAAACCACCGCCTCAAAAATGTAAAAGCGAATATTGTCAGGTTTATGTGATTCATTTAAATGAACTTAAACTACCGCACTCCCTGCGACTCAAGCCTTTATAGCCTACCTGATTCAGCACTAAATGGAAAAACTTTTCACACAAAATACAATTGACAGCGTATTTCCTTTCCAAACATTGAACTTAACACTGATAAAAGCATCCCGCTGCCCTCGCCGGCGGAACCCACCTCGCCGTTGCTAACGGCCGGTTAGTTCGCATATTCTCGTTACTACGAGTGTCCCCCAGTCGTTATCTGTGGATCAAACGGCACAACTCGAAGCACCGCCAAAACCGATCCCTACAGCCCAGAAACATCAAAACTGGTGGTACTTCGGCCTACTGGCCTTCCTGGTCGGATGGCTCTACCTTCCGATAATCATCCGGCTGGCAGTTCAGTGGTGGAACGATCCCAATTTTTCGCACGGTTTTTTCGTGCCCGCCTTCACCGCATTCGTGGTGTGGCACGACCGCAAACGCATCATGGCGTTATCGCCAAAGCCCTCATGGTGGGGCCTCCCGATCATTGTCCTGGGACTTATGATGGTGGTTCTTGGCGACTTAGGGGCGGAATTGTTCGTGTCGCGAACTTCTATTCTGGTGCTGATCGCGGGATTGGTGACATTCCTACTGGGTTGGAATTACCTTCGCGCCGTGTCTTTTCCTCTGGCATTTCTGATTCTGATGATTCCCATCCCCGCCATCGTGTTCAACCAGATAACCTTCCCATTACAGCTGCTTGCATCGAAAATCGCCAGCTCGATCCTGCCGGTGTTTGGTGTGCCGGTTCTACGGGAAGGAAACATCATCGGCCTGCCGGCAATGCAGCTCGAGGTAGCAGAGGCGTGTAGCGGAATCCGCTCACTCATGTCGCTGGCCACGCTGGCCATCATCTATGGATATCTGACAGAAAGCCGCATCTGGATGCGTGTGGTCCTGGCCCTTGCATCTCTTCCAATCGCAGTGGTTACCAATAGTCTTCGTATCGTCGGCACCGGTTTGCTGGTGCAGTATTGGGACCCGGACAAAGCAGAGGGTTTTTTTCACGCATTCTCCGGCTGGCTGATCTTCGTGATGTCGCTTCTGCTGCTGTTTCTGTTCCACTCTGTCGCGCGCCTGGCGGGTCCGGTCAGCTCTGAGGCAAGAAAATGACCCTGAAGATTCGCTTCCTGCTGGTCGCGGTGTTGCTTTCGGTCACCGCATTATTCTTGCAGGGACGCACGGGTAAAGAGGTCATTGCTCCCCGTCCACTGCTGTCGGAATTCCCTCAGCAGCTGGGACCGTGGGCTGGACGCGATGTACCCATTCCGCAAGATGCGCTGGAAGTCCTGGGACCGGGAGATTTTATGTTGCGGATCTACCGCAATCAGACCCAAGCCGAGCCGTACGTGGATTTGTTCATCGCATACTTTCCCAGCCAGCGTGCAGGGGACACCATCCATTCCCCCAAACACTGCTTGCCCGGGGCGGGCTGGCTGCCGCTCGAATCCAGCCGGATCAGGGTTCCTATTGCCAGCCGGACGGGCGTTCCCATGAACCGATATGTGATTGGAAAAGGAGACGACCGCCAGCTTGTGCTTTACTGGTATTACGCCCACGAACGGGCGGTGGCCAGCGAATACTCGGCCAAGTTTTACCTGGTCACAGACTCAATCCGCATGAATCGCAGCGACGGAGCAATGATCCGTCTGACGACACCTCTGCGCAACGGCGAGAGCAGCGATCAGGCGGAGCAAAGACTACTTTCTTTTGCCAATGAGATTTCGCCGCAGCTGGACCGTTTCATTCCTCGTTGAGGCAACAAAACGCGGCCAGCGCGTCCTTGAGAAAAGCAGTTTCGGAGACAATAGATGAGGGTTCCTTTCCAACGATTGTTCCTGGTGCTCGGCCTTACGACTCTTTTTCTGGTGGGTTGTTCGCGCGACCCCAATGTTCGTAAGCAGAAATATTACGAGAGTGGTGTACGGTATTTCGAAAAAAGCAAATATCGGGAAGCAGTAATTCAGTTCAGCAATGCGGTGCAGGTAGACCCGCGATTCGGGGATGCTCATTACAAACTGGCGCAGACATATTCGAAGCTGCAGGACTGGCCACGCGCGTGGCAGGAGTTATCCCGCACGGTGGAGTTACAGCCGGAAAATATCCAGGCCCACATCGATCTGGCGAACCTGCTCATCGCCGGCGGTAGACTCGACGATGCCAAGGAGAATACTGATTTCGTCCTGGCACGCCAGCCGAACGATCCCCAGATTCACGAATCGATTGCCAATCTGATGGCCGCAAAAGGCGACCTTCCGGCGGCCATTCAGGAAATGCAGAAGTCGGTAAGTTTAGGTCCCGGCCGCTGGGAGGCGTACCTGAACCTGGCCTTGCTGCAACTCAAAAGCAACAAGCCGGACGCGGCCGAGGCAAACTTCAAGAAGGCAATAGAGATCGATCCCAAAGCCGGCAGCGCGCAATTAGCTCTTGGGCAGTACTACCAGGTCCGCGGTCGCCTTCCGGAAGCGGAGCAACAATATAAATCTGCCATTGCGGCCGATCCGCATAATGCTGACGCTCGCGCTTCTCTGACCCAGCTTTATCTGGCCCAGGGCAGGAAGCAGGAAGCAGAGAATTACCTCAGGCAAGTTAAAAAGGACATGCCCGACAACTCGGCTGGTTATCGCATGTTGGGCGACTATTACTTCTCGACTGGCGATCTGGACAAAGCCACCGCAGAATATGACACGCTGTACAGCGACCATCCTAAAGATCTTCAGGTAAAGAAAAACTATATTCAGCTGCTGATTCTCAAGGGCAAGCTGGACGAAGCTCGCAAGCTGAACGAAGAGATTCTCAAGTCGTCTCCAAACGATACCGAAGGACTCATTTATCGCGGTCAGATTCACATTCGCGACAAACACCCCAATGACGCGGTGCACGATCTGCAGACAGCGCTGAAGAACGATCCCGATAATGGCGCCGCTCACTATCAGTTAGGATTGGCATTTGATGCGCTGGGTAACATCGGCCAGGCAGAAGCAGAGTGGCGCGATGCGGTACGGCTGCGTCCCGATCTGGCGGACGGCTACCGCGCCCTGGCTGTGATTGCCATGCGCAGGGGGCAATGGGACGACCTGGAACAATCGGCAACGCGCATCATTGCTTTGCAGCCCAACCTCGCCGACGGATACGCGATGCGGGCGGTTTCGAATATCAATCGCAAGCAATACACAGGGGCTGAGGCGGACGTGCGCAAAGCGATTCAAGTCGCCCCCCAGCTTCCTGTCGGTTACATACAACTGGGAAACTTGCGGCTCATGCAGAAGCAATTTGGGGAAGCTGAAAAAGCTTATCGTGACGGGTTGGACCGTGACCCCAATTCTGCCGACGCTCTCACCGGCTTGATGAATACCTATCTCGCCCAGAAGGATGTCGACAAGGCCATTGCTGCGGTGAAGGCGCAAATCGCCAAGTCGCCGAACAATTCTGTTTTCTACGACCTTTTGGGAACCAGCCTGTCGAATCTGAAGAAAGACCTGACCGGAGCTGAAGACGCATTTCGCAAAGCGACCGAACTGGATCACAGCAATGCCGATGCTCTGGTCAAACTGGGCCAGGTACAAGCCACCAGGGGATCTGTAGACGACGCCATCGCCACTTATAAAAAATCGATTCAGGAGAACCCGAACGAAGCCAGCTTCTACATCCTTCTCGGGCAGCTCTATGAAGCCAAGCAGGACTGGAGCACGGCAAAATCCTATTATCAGAAGGCGCTTGATCTGAGGCCTGATAATCCTCTCGCCTCCAATAATCTTGCCTACGTGATGCTGGAAAGCGGCGGCAATGTCGATGTCGCCCTTTCATTGGCGCAAACTGCGCGGCGCGGCATGCCTGATTCTCCAAACGCTGCGGATACTCTGGGATGGGCTTTCTACCAGAAAGGTGCATATCAATCGGCAATCGATCTGTTTCAGGAAGCATTGCGACTTGGAGAGAAGAACAAAACACCGGAAGACCCCACTGTCCACTATCACATGGGGCTGGCTTACGAAAAGGCTTCGCAGCCTGCCCTGGCCAGGCAGCATCTGGAACGGGTTCTAAAATTGAGCCCGAATTATTCGAGCGCTGCGGATGTAAAAAGAATTCTTTCGCAGCTCCGCGGCTAACAGCAAGAACTTCAGAGTTCGATTTTCATACTCAAAGGTTCCTGTACCTTCAGGCGGGAGTCTGCCCTAACTATTTTGTTTTCACACACCACACTTCCCTAACATCGCAGGCAATCCGCCCTCGGGCAAACTCTCACAATCGGGGTCCTTTTTCATGCGATACGCAGTAATCGCAGCCAGCTTCGTGTTTTCAATCCTCCTTCTCCTCACCTTGGGCAAGCAAGCGGCAGCCGTAACGGGCCCTGACAATATTTATTGCGCCGCGGGTAACGTGGCCAGATTTGGCTCTTCCATCGACGGCCCGGCCTCGCTCCCCAAGCAGTGCTTTTACACTGCGATGTCGGCGACCCCATCGCCTGGAAAAATACGACAGGTGGCGGCAGGCGCAGATTTGCAAGCAGTACTCAATGCGGTTCAGTGTGGTGACACCATCAGCCTTCAAGCTGGTGCGACATTTACTGGCAATTTCTACCTTCCTGCCAGGGCCTGCGATGACCGCCACTGGATCACCATCCGCACCAGTGCGCCCAACAGCAGTTTGCCTCCCGAAGGCACACGCTCCACCCCCTGCTACTCAGGCGTAGGTTCGCTGCTAGGGCGGCCCGCCCTGAATTGTGCAACGGTCAAGAACGTGACCGCGAGACTGGTTTACCCCTGGGGCGGAGGCACATCCGGTCCGCTTAACTTACTGCCCGGCGCTAACCACTATCGGTTGATTGGACTCGAACTCACACGCGCGCAAGGCAGTGGCGGGGTGATCAACCTGATCTGGGCCTACGGAAAAGGCACGCCTCATCACATTATTGTCGACCGCTCCTGGCTGCACGGAACGGCACACGATGATACGGCACGAGGCGTCTATCTTCGCGGGTTCAGCTACACCGCGGTGATCGATTCCTACTTCAATGACTTCCATTGTTATGTAAAAGGAAATTGCACTGATGCGCAGACCGTCGCTGGAGCCGGCATCGATCTTCCCACCGGTACATTCAAAATCGTGAATAACTTCCTGGAGGCCAGCGGCGAAAATGTTTTCTTCGGGGCTGCCACCGCCAGTGAGACGCCTTCTGACATCGAGATTCGGCGCAACCATCTGTTCAAACCCCTGAACTGGTTGAAGGGACAGCCAAACTTCGTGGGGGGCATCGGCGGCGCTCCCTACATCGTGAAAAACCATTTCGAACTAAAGAATGCACAGCGCGTCCTTTTCGAAGGCAATGTGCTTGAGAACAATTGGGGTGGATACAGCCAGCATGGGTTCTCGATTGTGCTGACGCCAAAGAACCAGAATATCGACGGCAGAGGGACCTGTCCGATGTGCCAGGTGACGGACATTACGCTCCGCTACAACCGGGTGAGCCACTCGGGCGCTGGAATGAACATGGCGACCACGGTGGATGCCGCCGCCAATGTGCCGGCGCTGGCAGGCGAGCGGATCAGCATTCATGACATGACCATCGACGACATCAGTGGCAGCAAGTATCAGGGAACGGGAACACTATTCCTGGTGCTCAACAAGTGGAACTCGAATGTGCTGAATGAGATCCTGATCAACCATGTCACGGGATTTCCTGATCCCGGCAGTCATGTCCTGTCGGTGGGAAATCCCACCGGGAAGCCAAAGTTTTCAGGCCTCACCTTCACCAACAATATCGTAGGCACGGGGAGATACCCGGTGTGGTCGGCGATTGGACCGGGGGACTGCTCAAGTTCGAATGTTCCCAACAAGGTGTTGCCTGCATGCTTCAGTAGCTTCTCGGTTCGAAAGAATGTGTTCGTCGCTGCCCCGCTTGCGTTTCCACCATCGGTGTGGCCGACTGACAACCTGTTTAGCAGCCTCTTAGGCGTTAAATTTCTTACCGGAAGTTACTCGCTGAACTTGTCGAGTCCGTTTAAAAATGCCGGAACTGATGGCAAGGACATCGGGGCTGATGTGGCAGCGATTGCGAAATACACGGCGGGTGTGAATTAGAAGGGTGGTTCGTAGAGCATTGCCGGCGGGTGGAGTGTGGCAAACTGGTCACGGCGGCAAATTGCCTTAATGACCATTCTCACATTCACCGTTCTGGTTAGCCTGGGAGCGGTGCTGGCAGGATTACTGGGATCGTTAACCGGTCTGGGCGGCGGAGTGGTGCTGGTTCCCCTGCTCACGCTGTTGTTCAAAGTGGATATCCGCTACGCGGTTGGCGCGTCACTGGTCTCGGTGATCGCCACTTCTTCCGGTGCAGCCGCTGCATACGTGAAGGAAGGCTTTTCTAATATTCGCGTCGGCATCTTTCTTGAAATTGCTACCACTTTTGGTGCTTTGTTCGGTGCCTTCCTGGCGACGCGCATCTCAACCCAGGCGATCGCAATTGTATTTGGGGTAGTGCTGCTGATCTCCGCTTACCTCGCAAGTCGCCCGCGTGTGCCTCGCGCCACCGACCAGATACCTGACCGGCTGGCGACGCGATTGCGCATGAACGGAAGTTTCCCGACCGATGAAGGCATCAGAAAATATTTCGTGCGCCGGGTTCCCGCCGGCTTCAGCATTATGTTCGGGGCGGGCGCTCTATCGGGATTGCTGGGAATTGGCTCGGGAGCGCTGAAAGTTCTCGCCATGGACCAGGCCATGCGCATCCCCTTCAAGGTATCCACCACCACCAGCAATTTCATGATTGGCGTGACGGCGGCAGCTAGCGCCGGCATCTACCTGAGCCGCGGATACATCGATCCGGGTCTGGCGATGCCGGTCATGCTGGGAGTTTTGACCGGATCCTTTTTAGGTGCGAGGATTCTGCCCAAGGCGGACACGAAATGGTTGCGGCTGGTTTTCGGAGGAGTGATTCTCTTCCTGGCGATCCAGATGATTTACCACGGAGCGGTAGGCGGAATCTGAATGCTCTGGACTGATCGCACCGTCGAAAGCGTTATCGGAAACGTTCTCCGATTTGGCGTGTTGCTTTCGGCGTCCATTGTGATCCTCGGTGGCGCAATCTTTCTCTCGCGCCACGGACATGAACCAATTCCGTACCACGTTTTTCACGGCGAACCGGCCGAGCTCCGCCGCATCCCTGGAATTCTAAGATCGGCCGCTTCCTTTCGGGGCCGCGGAATTATTCAGTTGGGTCTGCTCCTGCTCATCGCCACACCCATAGCCAGGGTGGCGTTTTCCATCTTCGGATTTATGGCAGAAAAAGACCGCCTGTATGCCGTCTTTGCCATGATCGTTTGCCTGGTGCTCCTCTACAGCCTCGTCGCTACTTAGCGCACTTGCCTCGTGTACCAGACGTTGCCGGGGGTCGAATAATTTAAGCCTTCGCCCCACGCCGCTTGTGTGTGGTTCTGATAATCGATGGCCAGATCGAAATAATCTCCAAATGGAAAGTTGAACCCGTCGGAGAAGATGTAGCTATAGCCGCTGACGAATGAAGAAAGAATGGTCTCTCCCGACCAGCTGGTGCCGCCGTTGGTCGAAGTGCGGTAGTACACATTCCAATGTTTAGTCGGATTGCGCTGGTCCATCCACGCGATGCGAACATCCCCCGCCGCGCCGGCGATGATGGCCGGGAATGCGTGGTCCACTCCCTGCGGCGCAAGCGAGACATCCGCTTTGGCGGACCAGGTATTTCCCTGGTCTTTTGAAGTCGCAAAGAAAACCCGTTCGGGACCTTTATCGACGGTGCCGGAATTCCAAAGCACGTACAGCTGGCCGAGAGCGTCGGATGCCATGGCGGTCCCCGGACCCAGGAAAGCCCAACCGCAGGAGAAAGCAGAACAGTCAGGCGGTGAGCTGGAAACATCCAACAGTTTTTGCGTCCAGGTGGCGCCGCCGTCGGCAGACTTGGTCACGTAAATATTGACCGGGCCTTTGGCCTGGCCATTCTGCGTGTAGCCCTCCCAGGTGAAATAAACATTCCCCGCCGTGTCGATCGCGCCGCCACCGGAGAGCGACCATCCCAACTGCGCGTTGGGATTTACCTTGACGGAAGTAAATGTATTGCCGCCATCGTGCGAAGACGAAACCCAGACGGTTTGAGAATGATCGTAGGCGACATACACGTCGTTACCTTTGACCAACAGGATGTCTTTATCGGTGCCGGCGTTAGTGCGATTCGCGACCACGGTTTTCCAGGTCTGGCCGAAGTCGGTGGATTTGGCGACCGCGATCACGCTTTTGTTGTCCTGCAGCCAGGACGCATACACAGTGCGACCATCCACCGGATCCACTTTTATTTGCACATCAATCTGGCCTGAGCCGGGATCGGTGACCAGGCGGGGAGCCGACCAGGTGGTTCCATTGTCATTGCTGCTGACCAGAAACATAGTAGGACTGGGGCAGGAGGGGCAGCCGGGAATCGAAGGAGTTTGAGGGTTGGTGTACTCCGGTATCAGAATATAAATGTGGCCAAGCGAATCGGCCGCAATTGCCGGCTCCCACTGATCGCCGTCGTTGGCGCCGGTGAAACCGACCCGCGTCTGGCCCTGGAAAACGGGGCCGGCCGCGCCGGCATTGGTTGTAAGTGCAATCGCGAGCATAACCAGGGAAACAAAACGAGGCAGGGAAAGCATGAAATCCTCCCGGTCGAAAGCCTTGAGGAAGGCGGCTTTGCGGCTGGAAGTATAACGCTGATTTCCGCGGAGTTTTACACGAAAAAAAAAGTGAGGGCAGATTGCTCTGCCCTCTTTTCGCGCTCGCTATGCTCATCCTTGTGTTGGGTGCAATACACGGAAGCTGTTGCCGCCGTTGGCCCACACCAGAACCAGCGCATCCTGGCCTTTGTCGACTTTGCCCAATGCCTGTGCGGCATCTGAAGCCGACTGGATCGACTGGCGATTCACCTCAACAATCACGTCGCCGCGTTGCAATCCGGCATTGTCCGCCGGACTTCCGGGCCGCACGTTCTCGATTACCGCACCGTGAATATCGGATGGAGCCTGCAGCTGCTCTCGAAGATCGGGATTCAAATCTGCAAGACCGATTCCCCACCGTCCTTTACCACGCTCGGTGCTGCCGGAGTCCGCAACCTTGTCCCGCGAGCCCATGGCTTCGAGCGTAACCGGGACCGTGATGCTCTTACCGTCGCGCATCACTTGCAGCTGGATGGTCGTACCGGGCTGTTTCTGTCCAACTTCCACCTGCAGTTCTCCGGAGTCGTTAATCGCCTTGCCATTAAGGCCGGTAATGACATCACCGGTCTTCAATCCTCCCTTGGCGCCTGGCGAATTCGCTTCGACCTGCGACACAACTGCGCCTTGTGCGCTGTTGAGGTGGAAGAACTTCGAATTTTCCGGCGTTACGTCGCTGATGCTGACGCCCATGTAGCCGTGGCTAACTTTCCCGTCGCGGATCAGAGCCTCCACCGTGGGACGCACGATCTGCGTTGGAATGGCAAAGCCCATGCCGGCAAAAGAGCCGGAAGGCGAAATCAGGAAGGTATTGATTCCCACTACTTCACCCTTGGCATTCACCAGAGGACCACCGGAGTTGCCGGGATTGATGGCGGCATCGGTCTGAATGAATTCGCCCGGCTTGCGGCGATCGCTGGCCGACGGATTTGGACGGTTCAATGCGCTCACGATTCCGCGCGTGACCGTAAAGCGATAACCGAACGGATTGCCGAAAGCGAGCACCATCTGCCCGGGATGCAGTCTCGTGGAATCCCCCAAAGGAACGCTGGGCAAGTTGGCGGAGTCGACCTTGATTACCGCAAGATCGGTGAGCGGATCGCTGCCGACCAGCTTTGCCGACAGAATTCTGCGGTCGCTCATCGTTACGTTGATATCCACTGCTCCATCGACCACATGCTGATTGGTAACGATGTAACCGTCCGGCGAGATGATCACGCCGCTGCCCAGTCCGTGCTCGACCCGCGGCTGCTGCTGCGGCATCTGGAACTGACGACCAAACTGCCGTCCGAAAGGACCGAAGAACTGTTGCATGTCAGTTTCGTCGTCATCCATCTGGTCGCTGGCCTTGAGTTGTGTTTTGGAAGTAACCGTCACGTTGACCACCGCCGGTGTGACATGGGCCGCCAGCGCCTCCATTGCGTGGTCGAGCGAGAGCAGCGCTCCTACGCTGTTGTCATCAAGCGCGGCTGCGGCAGGCGCCGGGCTGGCCGCCGCGCGAGCCGGTTTGGCAAACTCGTACGCGCCAAACGAGAGGATGGTTGCTAACGCGAGAGCCGGTACGAGCAGCCGCCGCGTAAGAGTTGATTTCAATCGGTCAGTCAGTTTCACTTTGTTCATCTCCTTGAACTAATCATTTAGTTGTTGATGGCAAAAAAAATTTATGTCCGCTTACTGGGCTCGCGATTCAGAACCTGAACATCCCCTGTCCATTTCACCCGTAGTACGTAGACATTCCAGGTTGAATTCCCGTGCTGATCAAATGACGCATTCTGGAAAATGACCAGCATCTCGGGAGAAGGCGCGAGTTGCGCTGCCCGGCGCACAATTGATTCCTCTTCAGGCCTTGCCGGAACATTCCTGGCTGCGACGGCGGAGCTGTCATCGTGAAATGCGATCCACTGCGGCATGCCGGGTTCAATCACGAACATGGCAGCCGAGAGTACGCCTAGAATCACGGCAGCCGGCGTCCAGGCGCGTTGGTTGGTTTTTCCCCCCACTTTCAGCAAACGGGCAATGCGCAAAGAGGTCTCGCGGGCGCGATGAACGGCCGCCTGCGCCATCAGAAGGCTGCGCCTCAGCATGCTCTTCTCGGCGACGGCAACCAGGCTTTGGGCGTATTCACGAGCGCTGGCGGCATACAGCAGAGCTTCGTCGTCACAAGCCATTTCGCGTTCGAGCGACAGCTGTCGTTCGATCCACCAGGCCGCCGGGTGAAAGAAAAAGACTGCCCGCAGAACTTTTTGCGCCAGATTGCTCCAGTCGTCCCATCGCCGTAAATGCGCCAGTTCGTGACAGATAATTACCGCAAGCTGCTGAGAAGTAAGATCGGTCAAAGCCCATTCCGGCAGAACGATCGCCGGTTTGTAAATGCCGACAGCTGCCGGGACCTGCACAAGATGCGATGTGCAAACCTGCACTTTCCTTGACGATGCCGTATTCGAGAGTTGTTCGACAATCGCCGCGGACAAACCTGCTGGCACCACCGGAACGCAGCTCTTGCGAATCCTGTAAATACGCCATAAGCCCATCGCGATGCGGAGCAGAATGGCACTCGCAATCACCGCCCAGATTGCGATTGCGGGCAATGCCCAATCGCTCGGGATGTTCAGTCCAGCATGAGAGTCATCGAGCTGCGATCCCGGAGCATGGAGAAGGCCAAGAAATGGCAGCGCGGCTAACGTGGAAAACCAGATCACAAACCGCGCGCTGGAACTGGTCCCTCGCATGAATCGAAGAAGAAGCGAAGTGAGCACAACCAGGGCGATACCAGCCGGCAGCGAGTTCAGTACGCCGGCAGCGAGGTGTTCGGCAAATGCCTGCAGGGCGATCATTCTGAACCGCCTCGCTGCAGCATCTGCTTTAATCGGTCAAGTTCAGCGACGTCCAGATCGCCTTCCTGGAAGATGTTCAGCACCAGTTCTTCATGGGAATCCCCGAAAAACCGCCTGATCAGATGTCGGATTTCAGAACGGCTGGCGTCCTTGCGCGCGACAACCGGGACATAGATATGGGCGCGGCCATCTTTTACGTGCTTAACGTAGTGCTTTTTTTCGAGAATTCGGATAGTCGTAAGAACGGAGTTGTAAGCCAGCGCCGGTTTGGCCGGAAGCGCGTCGAGCACTGTTTGAACCGAGGCCGATCCTTTTTGCCACAGCACATCCATGATGCGCAATTCGGCTTCGGTCAGCGTGGGTGATTGCCGAGGGGGCAATTTTCCTCCGTCCTACAGTTAGACGCATGAAGAAGAGAAAAGGAAACTAATTATTTAGTTTTACTTTCAGGCCCAGAAATTGCGATCAAGTGTCCGGTATTGAATGGCTTCGGCCACATGCTTGGGCCCGATCTGTTCGGCTGCCTCGAGATCGGCAATGGTTCGCGCGACTTTCAAGATGCGATCATGGGCCCGGGCAGTGAGGCCCTGCTGGGTCATAGCGCGCTCCAGAAGCCTTTCACAGTCAGGGGTGAGCTCGCAGAACTGGCGGATGTGACGGGGAGCCATTTGGGCGTTGCTGTAGATTCTGGCACGTTGCGCCGAGCTGAAACGTTTGAGCTGAATTTCCCGGGCCCGTACTACCCGCTGCCGAATCACGCCGGAATTCTCCGGTTCGCTGGCTGACCTCATCTCTTTATAGTTCACGGCGGGAACATCAATATGGATGTCGATGCGATCGAGCAGCGGCCCGGAGATTTTCGACATGTAGCGCTGGATCATGGCGGGGGTGCAGTGACACTCGCGAGAGCGATCGTTGAAATAACCGCAGGGACACGGGTTCATGGCGGCGGCCAGCATGAAGCGCGCTGGAAAAGTGAGAGACATGGCGGCGCGGGCAATGCAAACTGTGCCATCTTCGAGCGGCTGGCGCATAACTTCGAGCACGTTACGGGGGAACTCGGGCAGTTCGTCAAGAAACAGCACGCCGTTGTGCGCCAGCGAGACTTCACCGGGGCGGGGCACCGCGCCACCGCCGATCAGGCCAGCGTCAGAAATTGTATGGTGCGGGGAACGGTAGGGCCGCACGCCGACCAATCCTGTTCCCGCGTCAAGCACTCCGGCGACGCTGTGAATTTTTGTGGTCTCGAGCGCTTCCGCGAAGGTGAACGGCGGAAGAATAGTTGGCATGCGCTTGGCCAGCATTGTTTTGCCGGAGCCCGGCGGGCCGATCATCAGAATGTTGTGGCCGCCGGCGCACGCCACTTCGAGAGCGCGCTTGGCGGTCTGCTGACCACGAACATCTTTGAAATCGACCGCGTAGTGCTGAGCTTCATCAAGCAGCGAGTCGCCATCGACCTTGATGGGATGAATTCCGTTGCCGGTATTGACGAAGCGAATGACATCGAGCAGCGAGCGGACCGGATAGACGTCGACTCCCGACACCATGGCCGCTTCGCGCGCGTTGAGTTCGGGCACGACGAGGGCAGCGATCTTGCGGGCACCGGCCTCGATGGCGATCGGCAGTGCGCCTCGCACCCCCCGAATGCCACCGTCGAGAGACAATTCGCCAACAAAAAGGCAGTTCGGTACTTCCTTCTTGCTCAATCCGCCATAAGCACCCAGAATTCCAAGCGCCATAGGAAGATCGAAGCCCGAGCCTTCTTTGCGAATGTCCGCCGGGGCCAGATTTATGGTGATGTGGGTAAGCGGAATGTCGTAGCCGCAATTTTTCAGCGCGGACCGCACGCGGTCGCGGCTTTCGCGAACTGCCGCATCGGGAAGGCCGACGGTATGAAAGTGATCCTCGTTGGTTTTGACGCCGGAGATATCGACCTCTACTTCGATGATGTTGGCATCGATGCCGTACACTGCGGCGCTGAGGGTTTTATAGAGCATAGAGCGGAGCCGTTCTACGATAAGCTTTGCGAGTCCGCTTTCCTGTGACGCGCATCACTAGGCGAAGTGATGGACGAACCGAAAGGCCGAGAAATGCATAAACCGAGGGGCTGGCTTCAAGGCAAAACAGCTCTGGTCACCGGAGCGTCCCGCGGCATAGGACGCGCTATTGCGCTACGACTCGCCATGGAGGGAGCACAGCTGCTGATTCATTATCATCGCGATGAAAAGGCGGCGCGCGCTGCAGCGAAGGAGACGGGTGTTGGAAGTCAGCTGCTGAAAGCCGACCTAAGTTCCGCTGATGAAGTTCGAAACGCCTTCTCCTCACTCGGGCGAAATTCGCTGGATATTCTGGTCAACAACGCAGGCGTCTGGGGGCAGACGCCGCTCGGTTTAACTTCCGAAGAAATGCTCAATGCTATGGTCGACATCAACCTGAAAGGAATTTTTCGGGTCACCCAACAAGCGCTGGCGATGTTTAAGAATGGCGGAACCATTGTCAACATTTCTTCGGTGGCCGCAAGAGTCGGGAATAAATCGGGGCGCAGTCTGTACGGCGCAACCAAGGCGGCAGTCGATGCGCTCACTCGCAGCTGGGCGCTGGAGCTGGCGCCCAGAAATATCAGGGTGAACGCCGTGGCACCAGGGTATGTGGAAACCGCTATGACCGGAAAGCACTTTTCTGATCCGAAAAAGCGCAAAAGCGCAGTTGAGCGCTCACCCTTTGGAAGGCTGGGGAATATGGAAGAGATCGCGGATGTGGTGCTGTTTCTGTGCTCGCCCGCTGCGAGGTGGATTACGGGGCAGTCGATCAATGTGAGTGGCGGGTTCGTGGTATAGAAGATTGCGCGCGCGAAGAAGAAAAAAAGTCGCGCGATGCGCGACTGGACAGCCGAGGGCGGCTGTCCCTACGCGAGTCGTGGAAGGGTTAGCGCTCTACCGCCATCGCCACTGCATTTCCTCCACCCAGGCATAGTGCGGCGATTCCCCGGTGAACATCGCGGCGGATCATTTCATAAATAAGCGTTACCAGCACGCGTGCGCCACTGGCGCCGATCGGGTGTCCGATCGCGACCGCCCCGCCGTTGACGTTCACTCTGTTCATGTCGAGCCCGAGCTCGCGGATTACCCCCAACGCCTGTACTGAAAATGCTTCGTTCAGTTCGTAAAGATCGACTTCTTCGTTTTTCCAGCCGGTCTTTTCCCAGATCTTGCGAACGGCACTCACCGGCGCCATCATCACCCACTTGGGATCGATCCCGCTGGTTGCTTGCGCCACAATTCGAACCAGGGGCTTAGCGCCGAGTTCGTTTGCTTTAGTAGCGCTGGTAACCACCACCGCTGCCGCGCCGTCATTCACTCCCGGAGCATTGCCGGCCGTCACGGTTCCGTCTTTCTTGAAAGCAGGCTTAAGAGAGCGCAGGACTTCGATGGTTGTGTCTTCCCGCGGCGATTCGTCTTTATCGAAAATTACCGGCGGATCGCTCTTCTTCTTGCCCGGCAACTCTACCGGCACGATCTGCGCCTTGAAGCGGCACTCTTTTATGGCCGAAACCGCTTTGCGATGCGAATTGACGGCAAACTCATCCTGCTCTTCACGGGTGATGCCGTATTTTTCCGCGACGTTCTCGCCGGTGATTCCCATGTGATAGTCGTTGTAGATGTCCCACAAGCCATCGTGAACCATCGAGTCAACGATCTGCGCATTGCCCAGACGATATCCTTTGCGTGCCTGCGGAAGAAGATAAGGAGCGTTGGTCATCGACTCCATGCCTCCGGCAACCACGATCGAACTGTTTTCCGTCTGGATCGCCTGCGCTGCAAGAGCGACTGCTTTCAATCCGGAACCACAAACCTTGTTGACAGTCATGGCACCTACTTCAGGAGGCAGTCCGCCGAAAATTGCCGCCTGTCGCGCGGGATTTTGTCCCAAGCCGGCGGAGACCACATTGCCCATGATGCATTCGTCAACCCTGGCTGGGTCGAGATTAGCCCTCTTTACGGCTTCCCGTACCGCGATAGCGCCGAGCTGCGGAGCAGTGAATGAAGACAGGCTGCCCTGAAATTTCCCCACCGGAGTGCGGCACCCTGAAATGATTACGACATCGTTAAACGCAGCCATTTATGAGCTCCTGCGAACATTTTGTCTTTTCCATTATAGATGCGCCGGCGAAGAGAAAGATGGAATTCACCCGCGCTGTGAGGCAGCGGAGGGCGCAGTGAAATCCGGCGAGAACTATTTTCAAATTCCTAAGATTGAACGACGAAGAAACGCGCTGAGAAGCCTCCCGCTCCGGATCAGGATTCACCGGCGCCAGGAAGTTTTGAATTTTTGTTCCGTGCGTGACTTTCGTGCATGTCTGACGATGCACTTCAACGTCATTTTTTTCTTGACATCGTTTTTTATTAACTCTATACATTCAATCAGTTGCAACTGTTGCACCGTTGCATGATCCATGAAAAATGGAAAGGGAGAATAGATCAATGGCAACCAAGAAGAAAGCAGCAAAGAAGAAAAAGAAACACTAAGAAGTTAAGTTTGGTGAAACGGGGACGCCAAAAGCGTCCCCAAAGTTTTTTTGCGCTCAGTTTTTTCGTGAGTCGTTGAGGAACACCTTCTTTTCCGTAGCCGGACAAAGATTACGGTAGGCGCAGAAGTTGCAGTGGAATCCGGGCCTGGGATCGAACTTCCCCGCCGCAATAGAACCGGCAACCGACTCCACTTTAGCTTTGGTCTCTGCGAGCTGCGCCTGGTTGCGAAAAGTCGCCACAGGAACATTTTCCTCCAGGTTGTAGAACATGAGGCTTGCCACCGAGTAACCCCACTTCTCTGTCGCCGCCAAGGCGTACATCGACAGCTGCAGGCTTTTATCGGCATCTTCCTGGGAGCGTGATTTGCCGGTCTTGTAGTCGGTAATGGCGACCCGTCCGTCCGGCAACTCATCAACCCGGTCCACCCGCCCGGCAACCACGACATCGCCAACCTGCAGTTCGAACGGTTCCTCGAGGCGAAGAACCCTGGGCGCACCTTTGCGTTTCACGGAATCTACAAATTCGCGCAGCTGCAGCTCTCCCTGGCTGACATAGAGATCGAATTGATACGCATCTTCAAGCCGGGCTTCCAGCATCATGGAGCGAAAAGCCTCGATCAGAGTTTCCACGCTGGTTTCCCGATCGAAACGGATGGCATCGAAATAAGCCTTTAGCACGCGGTGCATAGCGGCTCCATAGTGCAACGCCGCCGGGATCTTTCTCGGAATTCGCCACTCGCGATCAAGCTTGAATTGCAAGGGGCAGGTGTCATAAGTCTCGATCGCACTTGCGCTCAAGCGGTTGAACGGCGCCTCGGAAGGCAGCGAGAGCCACTCCGCAGCTCGCGATTTGCCGGAAGGCACGGCTGAGGCAAACAGCTCCGGCTGGAACGCGCGCGCCTGACGTGCGATCAGGAACCGCTTCAATCCTGTCTCCTTCAGCAGTTCGCGCACATATCCGGGAGGGGTGGGATCGGTCTTGCCCGTCCCCTGTTTCGCATAAATTGTGAGCAGATCGCGGGCACGAGTCATGGCCACGTAGAACAAGCGCCGCTCTTCCTCATCGTGACGAAGTTTATCTCCCTCCCCTGCGGCGGAGTCTGCGTCTCTCAGCTGCAGAGGAAATTCCACCAGAGGCTCCACATAGGACTTGGGAAACGAATTTTTATTGGCCCGCAGAATAAAAACGGTTTTGAATTCCAGTCCCTTGGCCGAATGTGCGGTTATAAGGCGTACGCCATCGTCGGTTGAGGCGAGAAGGCAAATTGCCCCTCCAGCCTCACGAAACAATTCAAGATAATCGAGGAATTCCGGCAGTTTTCCGGTTTTGGTGAGCGGCTTTTCCTCCCAGGCCGCGACAAATTTGCGGATCGCCGCTAACACCGGCGATTGGCGGTTTAATCCAAAGTGGGCAATCGCTATTTCAATCACGCCGCTTGCCGAAGCGTCTTTCGCGGACATCTCATCACGCGCTCTCTGCAGGGCGTGGAACACGGCCGAGCCGCCATCCATTTCGCGCAGCGCAACCACTACGTTGGCGCTGCCGGCTTCGCGAGGGACAGAGTGCATGGCGGCGCGCAATTTAAGAGGATCAATGGCAAACTGCGGGAGGGCGGCCACGCGAAACAGGCTGGCACCGTCATTTTCAGCCAGCATCGCGCCCATGATGGCGAAGACGTCGCGCGCTTCGGCAGTATTGGTGATATCCATGTTCTCAATGGAGAACGGAATTCCTGCTTCAGCAAGTTCCTCCGCGACCAGGTCGCGATGCGAATGCAGGCGATAGAGCACCGCGAAATTTTTCCACTGGCACCCGGTCTGTTTCCGCCGCTCTTTGATCACATGAACAATATCGGAGCATTCCGCTTCTTTGGCGGCAAGAATCGCGGTATGCACCGGATCGTTCTCGGCTGCAGAGCCCGCCTTCTCGTCGCGCTCTGAAACCAGAGGGCGGCGACCAGCTCGCCGGCCATTGCTTTCGGTTGTGTGAAGGACCGGAGGATTTTTATCGATCAGAGTAAAAGCACACTGCAGAATCGGTGTGGTCGAACGGCGGTTCTTTTCCAGGGAGACGATCTGTGACTGCGGAAAGTGGTTCTGGAAGATTTCGAAGGCCGCGCTCGAAGCACCTCGAAACTGATAAATGGCCTGGTCGGGGTCGCCGACCGCAAAAACATTCTTAGCGTCGCCAGCCAGCAGGCGCAGTATTTTCACCTGGGCGTAATTCGCGTCCTGAAATTCATCCACGAGTATGAATTTTGTCGCTGACCTTTCCAGGTCCAGCAATTCGGGAGTCGAATTCAGCAGCTCGTATGCCCGGGAGATCATATGGCCAAAAGTGCCGAGGTTCTCTTCGCTCAGCATTCTTTCGACGGTCTGGAAAATCTGATCGATTTCCCGGCAGCGGCCCAGCAGTTCTTCATCGCTGATCGCGGCTGCGTTTTTTGAAGATGTCACACGCGGCAGCGGCAACTCGCCCCGTATCAAACGCTCGACGTAGGCATGATACTTGTCCGGCCCGACCAGTTCGTCATGGCAGCGGCGCATGAAATCGTTAAGATCGAACAGGAATTTGCCCACATTGGCGGCGCGAACGAAATAGTTGAGATGAAGTTCGCGAATCCGCCGGCGAAGAAAAACCCACAGGTCCTGGTCGTCGAGCACGCCAAACTTACGCCCATTGCGGATCAGAAGATTGTTGCAATAAGCATGAAACGTACACACTCGAAGGTCGGAAGCGTTGCTGCCCTCCAGTTCGGCGCGCACGCGGGTTCGCATCTCAGCGGCTGCGTTTTCGGTGTACGTGAGGGCGAGCACCTCATCGGCACGGGCGTGACCTTCCGAGATCAGCCGCGCGATGCGGCGAGTAAGTACGGTTGTCTTTCCGGTGCCGGCGCCGGCAATTACCAGCATCGGCCCCTGTACGTGCTCAATGGCTTCGCGCTGGCGCTCGTCGGCCTGGAACGCGAGTGCATCGGCTTTCAGCCTGGCTTTGGGCACAAGAGGGGAGCATAGCAGAGAAGTTTGAGGATAAACCTGTCAGCTCAACGTGGAAATCGTGACCGCAACTGCCGCGATGGCCGCGGTTTCGACACGCAGGATGGTTTGCCCGAGCGAGGCCGATGCCCATCCCGCGGCGTGAAAGCTTTGCAGTTCTTCGGGAGCCCACCCTCCCTCAGGACCGATCGCGAGCGTCAACGAAACAGCGGGAGCGCTTTCAAGAGCCGACCGTAGCGATTCGTTCTGTTCTGTTTCTGAAAGTACGATCCTCAAACCGGATCCTCGCTTCAGCGCGCCAGCAAATTTCACGGGAGCCGAGATTTCCGGCACCTCGGATCTGCGCGCCTGCTCGGCTGCCTGTAATGCGATTTTCTGCCAGCGGTCCGCTCGTTTCACGGCAGCCGCTGCCAGGTGCGGTTCGGTCCTGCGCGCAACTACCGGGATAATTTTTCGAACCCCGAGTTCCACACACTTTTCAATCGCCCATTCCATGCGGTCAAACTTGAAGATGGAGAGCAGCAGAGTCAGGTCCACAGATTTCTCAAGCTCACGCCCATCCCCAAGCTGGAATTCAACCCGGTCGGGAGCAAGGCTCACGATGCGGCCCTCGCGGACACCATCTTCGGTTGCGATGTCGAAGCATTGACCGACTCGGGCGCGAAGCACTTTGACCAGGTGAGATGCGTGCTCGCCCAGCAGCGAGGCGTGATCACCGGAAACTTCGTCGGCGATCCAGCGGCGGCGTGTCATGCGGTCAGCTGAATATGTCTTTTACTTTTCCGAGCAGGGTGCGGCGTTCGGGGCGGTTTTCCACCCGCACCGCACCTTCCAGTTCCTGGAGGATTTCACGCTGGCGTTTGTTTAGCTTTGCAGGCGTCTGGACACGGACTTCGACATACAGGTCGCCCTTTCCGTGGCCATTCAGCACAGGCACCCCGCGGTTGCGGATGCGAAGCGTGGTTCCTGACTGAGTGCCTTCAGGAACTTTAAGTGTGTGCTGGCCCTCGAGCGTGGCTACCTCAATTTCAGCCCCGAGTGCTGCCTGGGTGAAGGAGACAGGGATTACGCAATGAAGATCGTTGCCCTCGCGCTCGAAGAAGGCGTGCTCTTTGACATGCAGCACAACATAAAGATCGCCGGGCGGACCGCCGAAAGCTCCAGCCTCACCAAATCCATTGAAGCGAATACGCGTACCGTGCTCAACCCCGGCCGGAACTTTAACCTCGACCACTTTCTGTTTCAGCACTCGCGCTTCGCCCTTGCAGGAAGCGCACGGATCGGTGATGACGCTGCCGGCTCCCTGGCACGTCGGACAGGTCCGCGCAATGCTGAAAAAGCCCTGTTGATATCGGACCTGGCCTTTGCCTCCGCAGGAGCGACAGGTCACCGGCGCCTTGCCCGCGGCAGCACCGCTGCCCTGGCAGGTTTCGCAAATATCGTGGCGCCGCACATTGACTTTGGTCTCGGTGCCGAAGACGGCCTCTTCAAACTCAAGCGTGATGTCTTCACGCAGGTCGGCACCGCGTTGGGCGCGGCTGCGGCGGCGAGACGATCCGCCACCAAACAGATCGCCGAACCCGAAAAATTCTCCAAAGATGTCGCCGAAGTCCTGGAACACCGTAGCGTCAAACCCGCCACTCGCTGCGCCACCGACTCCGGCGTGACCGAAACGGTCGTACAGGGCACGCTTATCGCCGTCCGCGAGAATGGCGTAAGCCTCGCTGCATTCCTTGAACTTCTCTTCCGCGTCAGGATTATTGGGGTTGCGGTCAGGGTGGTATTGCAGCGCCAGCTTGCGGTAGGCGCTTTTGATCTCCTGATCGGTGGCACCACGGGCAACGCCCAGCACTTCGTAATAATCGCGTTTCACATTACTGGTCGAAATTGTAGTGCCTCACTCTTGAATTAGTGCCGGGAATTGCGGGCCACGCGCACCATGGCCGGACGCAGCAGCCGGTCTTTCAGCTTGTAGCCCGTCTGCAGCTCGTCCAGAACATGATTATCCTTGGCCTCGGTAGTGTCTACCATTTCCACCGCTTCATGCAGGCGCGGATCAAAGGGCTCACCTTTGGCCGGAATGGGACGTAGCCCGATTCTTTGCAAGGCGTCCTGCATTTGCCGATAAATAAGTTCCATGCCATTGCGGAACTCAGACTTTTCTCCGCCGAGCTTCAACGCTCGTTCAAAACTGTCGATGGCCGGCAACAGAGCTTTCATGGCATCGGCGGCTGCGAAGTCGCGGAACTCCTGCTGTTCACGGACCGCCCGTTTGCGGGCATTTTCAAACTCCGCCTGTTGCCGTGCCAGCCGGTCGAGGAGTGAATCGCGCTCCGCCTTTATTTTCTCCAGCCCGTTATCAACGGACGCCTGGTGACGATTGTCAGCGGCCTCGGCCTGCTCGCTCCCCTCTTCGGCGGCGGGCAGTTCGTGCTCCAGATCCATATCCTGGGGCTGCGATTTGGTATTGGTTCGGGTCATTCTGACTGTTATTCACCTTCGTTCAAAACTTTATCGAACATACGCGCTATGTAAGAGACTGCGGTCATCGTATTCTGGTAATCGATGCGGGTGGGCCCGATTACGGCGAGCGATCCGATTACTTCATCACCCACTCGCGCCGGAGCCCCGATCAATACGAAATTGCGCATGGAAGGTAGCGCTTCATCCAGGCCTACGACTACCCGCACAGCCTCCTGCTTCACATTCAGATAGGCATTCAGCAGATCGACCAGGTTGCGCTTCTCTTCCAGCGTCTTCAGCAGCTCCTGGAGCCGCTTACGATCGTGCTCGCTCGCAACCAGATTGGATGCGCCTTCGACAAAAACGATCTCTGTAGACCCGTCGGACGCCAGAGCGCCCTGCTTATAGAGCTGCTCAACCGAGGCCATCAGACGATCGTATTCGCCACGCTCCTGCTCCAGCCTTTTCTGCAGCTCGATGCGCATCATCTCCATGGTCCAGCCACGGAAATTCTGGTTGATGTAATTGGCGGCAGCATCAAGGTCGGCCTGCGGCAAATCCATCCGCAATACACGGTCCCGCACCACTCCCGAGCGGGTCACTACCACCGCGAGGACCTTCTGATCGCCCAATCGAGAAAAGTAGACGTGCTCAAGGGCATTCTTCTGTCCTCCAAGCGCCACGGTCACGCCGACATTATGCGAAATCAGGGAGAGGACATGCGAAGTACGTTCCATGAACTCCTGAACGTCCGAAACACCTTGCAGCGAATCCTGAATGATCTGCTCGTCGCCATGCGAGATTCGCGTCTGGCCCGTAAGTTGTTCCACGTAATAACGATAAGCCTCCGTGCTAGGAACACGGCCGGCTGAGGTGTGAGGCTGCTCCAGAAAACCCGCGTCCGCTAGGTCTGCCATAACGTTGCGGATAGTCGCCGGACTCAAACCTTCCCGGCTGGCGCGAGCCAGCGTACGTGATCCGACCGGCTCACCCGTGGCGATGAAAGTCTCCACGATAGCGGTTAGTATCTCTTTCTCCCGATCCCCGATCGATGGCCCCAATGGCATACTAAGTACTTTAGATGCAGAAGCTTACACTAGAGATTCACCGTGGATGGCCCCCGGCAGCAAAAGTTTAGCATCCCTCACGTGCAATACCTAATTACTGTTGCGGGATGATCGCTTATATTGCTGACCCATGAGGTCGGGCGGTAAAACGAGGCGCGAAATGCTGCAGCATACCGCGGCGTTCGGTGTGACCAGCATTTCTTGCGGCGAATTTCTGTCGGCTAAGTTTGCAGGCAGAAGGGTTGGGGATTCAGAGAAGGCGAAAATGCAGAATACAAAACATGTTGCGGTGATTGGGGCAGGAGCATTCGGCGGTTGGACGGCGCTGTATCTCCTCCGACGTGGCGCAAAAGTGACGCTTGTCGACGCTTGGGGACCGGGAAATTCGCGCGCCTCATCGGGTGGGGAAACCCGAGTGATTCGTGGAACTTACGGCGCCAACCAGCCTTATTCAAAGATGGCGGCCCGCGCCATGCAACTCTGGCGTGAGAACGAAAAACGCTGGAACCGACAGTTGTTCTTTCCCATTGGCGTGCTGTGGATGGCGGCGGAAAAGGATGATCCTTTTGAGAGAGGATCAATTCCGGCGCTCAAGGAATCGGGCATACCGTTTGAAGAACTTTCGGCGGCGGAAATTTCAGCGCGCTGGCCGCAGATCAACCTGGACGGAGTCAGTTGGGGAATTCACGAACCGCAAAGCGGATTTCTGACCGCCAGACTTGGCTGTCAGGCGGTGTTCGAAGCCTTTATGGCGGAAGGAGGCGAATATCGCCAGGCTGAAGTGCAGGCGCGCGATCTGGATGGCGGTAAGTGGAACTCCCTTTCGTTGGGCAACGGTCCGGAATTGAAAGCGGATATTTACGTCTTCGCTTGCGGACCATGGTTGGGAACTCTGTTTGGGCAGACAATCGGCAAGCGCATTCGCGTGACCCGGCAGGAAGTGTTCTTCTTCGGGACGCCGGCGGGCGATGATCGGTATACGGAGAAGAAAACTCCGGTCTGGGGAGACCATCGCGAACATTTCATGTACGGCATTCCGGGGAACCAATGGCGCGGCTTCAAAGTAGCCGACGACACGCGCGGTCCGGAATTCAACCCCACAAGCGGGGAGCGGGTAGTCAGCGCAGAGTCGCTGAAGCGGGTCCGCGAGTACGTTGGATTTCGTTTTCCGGGACTGAAAAATGCGCCTTTGCTCGAGTCACGAGTCTGCCAATATGAAGAATCTCCCGACGAAGACTTCATCATCGACCAGCATCCCGCACGGGGAGATGTCTGGATCGTCGGAGGCGGATCAGGGCACGGCTTTAAGCACGGTCCTGCTCTGGGCGAAATGGTGGCCGGGCTGGTGCTCGAAGGCAAACAAGCAGAACCGAGATTCCGGCTGGCAAGATTTCAGAAATCCTGAAAGCAAGGTTGCCGCAGAATTACTGGATTGAAATCACACTTTGCGGCGCCGAAGACGTGATCTCATCCACCCGGGTTACTACTCGCTTGGCAAACTCGAACAGCGACTTTGCATGAGGCGTGTCCTCTCCGGCCAGAACAGCGGGCTTTCCGGCGTCTCCTGCCTGCCGGATTCCGGGATCGAGCTGGACTTCACCGAGGAATGGCACATCGAACTGCGCGGCAGTCTTTTCCGCTCCCCCGCGAGAAAATATGTCGGTCTGCTGATGGCAATGCGGACAGATGAAATAGCTCATGTTCTCGACCATGCCGACGATGTCGACTTTCATCTGGCGGAACATCTCGATAGCTTTGCGCGCGTCCTGAAGAGACACATCGGAGGGAGTCGATACCACGATCGCGCCCGTAAGCGGCACCGTCTGAATGAGTGACAGCGCAACATCGCCGGTCCCCGGCGGCAGGTCGACAACCAGGTAATCCAGATCTCCCCACACCACCGATCCCAGAAACTGCCGGATGATCGAATGCAGCATGGGCCCGCGCCAGATCAGCGGCTTGTCTCCGGGATTCAGAAATCCCACCGAGATGACTTTTAACCCATGCGCTTCCAGCGGTTCGATGCGGTTATCGCCCAGAACCTTGGGCTGGGCGTTGACCCCCAGCATCAAAGGCACATTGGGCCCGTACACGTCGGCGTCAAGAAGACCTACCTTATGCCCCATTTTCTGAAGCGAGATCGCAAGATTGACGGCAAGCGTGGTTTTACCGACACCACCCTTCCCTGATCCAACGGCAATGATGGTTTCCACTCCAGGCAAAGGCTGTGGAGCGGGGGGCTGCTGGGCTGGACGGGGAGGCATGGGAGCGTTCAAAGGGGCACCTTATACCCATTATAACGGCCAGCAGAAAACTGCGGCGGTGGGGGCTCGGGGCGCGATCTCAGTATCAGTGCTCTTCTTCCAATCGTACTTTGCCGCGAAACATGCGGTAGACGAATACGAAGTAGCCGAGCGCCAGCACCATGCCCACGGACCACCACACCAGGCCAACCGCCAAGCCGTGGCGTCCGGCGGCACTGTTGAAGACAGTCAGGCTGTAAGCAGGATCGGTGCTGGCGGGCAGAACCGTGGGATATAGACCGTAAGCTGCGCCGACCAGCATCGCCGCAATGTACGCGCAAGAGGAGAGAAAAGCTTTCTTGTGTTCTGCCTTCCGGGCAAAGTACAGAATCAAAATCAAGCTTCCCGCCACCGCTATTGGTATCAAAGCTGAGAGAGCGTGCTTGTAATTATTCAGCACAAAGGGGGAAACATACGCGGTCGCGATCAGGCTAAGCAGGGTGAGAAGCACCTGCGCCGGCCAGAGTGTCAATGCGATCATTCTTGATCTCTGTTCCAGTGCGCCTTCAGTTTTCAGAGCTATGAAGAGCGCACCGTGAACGGTGAGTGTCACCAGCGCCACTACGCCTGCCAGGACGGTGTACCAGTCGAGAATTCCAGGGTTTGGACCGACGCGAAAATTCGTCCAAAGCGCTTCAAAAAAATACCCCTCCTTCGATAACGGAACTCCACGGATGACATTCCCCAGCGCCGCCCCGAAAAAGACCGCCAGCAATATGCTTGCAACGCTGAACAAAACGTCGAACAGGCCCTGCCAGACAGGATTATCGATGTGAGTGCGGAACTCGATGCCAATCCCGCGCAGCATCAGCAGCCAGAGCACCATCATGAGCGGCAGGTAAAAACCGCTGAAACTGGAGGCATAGAGTGGGGGAAACGCGAAGTAGAGGGTTCCGCCTGCGGCCAGGAGCCAAACTTCGTTGCCGTCCCAAACCGGACCGATGGCGCGCAAAATCATCTGGCGTTCTTTGTGGGTCTTGGCTGCGAACAGATAGATCGCGCCTGCGCCCAGGTCAAAGCCATCCAGAATTACATAAGCCGCAAGCATTGCGGCCACGATCACGAACCAGAGTGTTTCCATAGAGCCTCGACAAATTCAGTGGGCGGCTGCATGGCCGGCCAGCGGTCCATGCTCGATCTCGCGCCATACCAGGAAAAGGAACATGATGCCGAGCACGGTGTACAGCCCCAGAAATCCCAGCAACGTAAACATGCCATTGCCGGCGGAAACCGTCTTCGAGTAACCGTCAGCCGTCAGCATAAGGTTGTAAACCAGCCAGGGTTGCCGCCCCAGTTCAGCAGTCATCCAGCCGGCTGTGTTCGCGATGTAAGGAAAGGGCAGGCTTAGCAGCAGAATCCATAACATCCAGCGAGCGCTGAAGAGTTTGCCTCGCCATAACAGGAAGACTGCGGTCACGGCTATGGCAATGAAGATGGTGCCCAGGCCCACCATGATGTGATAGCTGTAATAGAGCAGCGCGATGTTCTGCGGCCATTTGTCCTGGGGAAAGGAATCAAGCCCTGCGACTGCGCCGCCCCAGCGACGGTAGGTCAGAAAAGCCAGGGCGCCAGGAACCTGGATAGGGTTGTCTATTTTTCCTTCTTCGACGTTAGGCTGCCCGATCAGAACCAGCGGCGCGTCCATGCCGCCTTCGAATAGAGCCTCCATAGCAGCCAGCGTGACCGGCTGATAGCGGGCTATCATCTTTCCCTGGCCGTCGCCCGTGGGAAACAACTGGAGGACGCTGAAAATGCACGCCGCGATCACTCCGGTTTTTACGAACACCCGCCCATGCTCGACGTTCTTGCCCCACAGCAAATAGAACGCACCCACCGATGCCATCACAAATGCCCCGGTGATGGCGGCGCCACTCATGTTGTGCGCATATTGCCACCAGGCCCACGGATTAAGCACCAGTTCCCAGAAGCTGCTGAGCTGAACCGATCCGTCGGGCGCGTGTTCAAAGCCCACCGGATGCTGCATCCACGCGTCGGTGGCAATGATGAAGAAACCGGAAAGCCACGACCCTAAAAACACTGCCATCGCCGACCACCAGTGCGCGCGCGGACTGAGCCGCTTCTCGCCGTACAGAAACAGCCCCAGAAATGCCGACTCGAGGAAGAACGCGAACAGGCCTTCCATCGCCAGGGTCTGGCCGATGACGCCGCCGGCGAAACGCGAGAAATGCGACCAGTTGGTGCCGAACTGAAACTCCATTGGAATGCCGGTGACAACTCCAAGCACAAAGTTGATCCCAAATATCCGCGCCCAGAAGCGGGCGGAGTCGTGATAAATGCGCTCACCCGTTCGCAGGCCCAAAGTCTTGAGCGCCACGATCAGCGGGGCCAGCCCCATGGTGAGCTGAGGAAACAAGTAATGGAAGGTTATGGTGAAGGCGAAGTGCAGACGATGAACCAATAGAGCATTGTCCATGATGTGCTTCCGACGCCCTGCATTATCTGATACGTACTAACCTGATGACTGTGATGGAGGTCACATTCAACGCTTGAGATTGCGCCGTTCCAGCTCCAGTCGCCGGGTCTCGCGCCGGCGCCCGGCATCTTCGTAACGCCGGCGTTGTTCTTCGCTTTCGGGCACGACCGCCGGCACCGGCAGACGCCGACCGCCGGCGTCGATGGCGACAAACGTCAGGTAGGCGGAACTGACATGCTCGCAAGTATCGAGCAGGTAGTTTTCGACCCAAACCTTGACCCCGACTTCCATGGAAGTGTGGAAAACGCGATTGACCGAAGATCGCAGGATAACCAGATCGCCGACGTGTACCGGAGTGAGGAAATCGAGATGGTCGATTGAGGCGGTAACCACGTAGTTGCGAGAGTGCCGATGCGCGGCCATGGCGCCTGCCATGTCGATCCAGTGCATCAGTCGTCCTCCCAGGAGCGCGCCGAGCGGATTGGCGTCGTTGGGAAGAACAATCTCGTTCATTTCAGACTGCGAATCGCGCACTGAGCGCGGTAAGGAAAGATCTTCGTTGTTTTTCATGAAGTGACGCCCGCTGACAAAGCGTGTGGCGACCTGCGGGCAAGGTAGGCCTGGAGATAACACTCCGCCATCTTCTGAATGCGATCATCCGGATGAGTCGAGACCCAGCCTCCGGTAAGCAGATTGCAGTTCAGACTGCCGTGCGATGCGGGATGGTGAGACTTCTCGAGAACGTAACTCAGCACGATTTCAGAACCGCGGTCGGACGCGATGCCGAAACGGACGGCATCGCTCTCGCGATGCTCAGGGATGCGAGAGCATTTCGCATAACCTAGATTGCACGATTCCTGCAATTCCTGATCGGAAGGTTGCACCCCTGCGTGACCTGGGGCCTGGCAGTAGCCGCTCCAGCCACCGCCGAGCGGCAGGCGCGAAGGATGGATCCAGGCGCCCCCTTCCAGAATCTGAACCGGCATAAAAAACGGACAAGCCAATTGGGAACCTCGGTGCGTGCATTGTACTCAGGACCGACCGCGCTCACAAACTAACCTAAGAGATAACCAATAATGTAATCTGAAGTCCCATGGATCGATTAGCGATGCTGCAAGAGATTCTTTCCCAAAACCCAAGTGATGCGTTCGCCCGCTATGGCCTGGCCATGGAATACGCCAACACAGGAAAGTTGCAGGAAGCGGTAGGCGAGTTTGCTACTTTGCTCCAAGGGCACCCGGACTACGCGGCCGGCTACTTTATGGCGGCGCAGACGCTCGCGAAGGCAAACCGCGCCGAAGAAGCCCGCAAAATGCTGCAGGACGGAATTGCAGCTGCACAAAGAACGGGAAATGACCATGCACGTTCGGAAATGGAAGGCATGCTGGCCGATCTCGCGTGAAGGTTCACTTAGCCATCCGCGACATGCCCCACTCAACCAGGCCGGGAAACAACTGATAGAGTTTGACCATTGGTTGCATGGTCCAGGGAACAATCACTTCCCGCTTATTCTTTAAATAGCCTTGCAGAGTAGCGTGCGCGACGCGTTCAGCGCTGATGCCGCGCACGGTCGACGGGCGCACATTCTTCACGGTTTTTCCCGATTTCACATTTCTGCCGAAATCGGTACGCACATAGCCGGGGCAGACGGTCATGACGTGAATGCCATGGCCCTGCAATTCGATGCGCGCGGCCTTGCCGATCGCGTTCAGCGCGAACTTGGTGGCGCTGTATAAAGCGTGATAAGGCAAGGGAATATGTCCGGCGACGCTGGAAATATTGATGATTGCCCCGCCACCCTGTTGAGTCATGATCGGCGCTACCGCCTGCATGGCAGTCAGCGCGCCAAAAAAGTTGATTTCGAACAGGTCGCGCACCGACGCGAGTTCCGCTTCGGTGACTGATTCGCGATAGCCAACGCCGGCATTGTTGATCCACACATCTACGCGCTGATAGTGATGCAGGGTCAGGCTGAGAACGCGATCAATCTCTTCCCGGTGGCGAACATCGCACGCCAGAGCGAGAGTGCGTTCCTGGCTTCCGACCTTGGCGCGGGCGGCTTCGGCGCGGCCGGCATCGCGTGAAAGCAAAACGATTCGCGCGCCTTGCCCGGCGAACACCTGCGCCAGGGCTTCTCCAATGCCCATCGAGGCCCCGGTGATTACCACGACTTTTCCGTCCAGGCCGGCTGATTGCGAAGGCATGTTGAGCTTTTATGCTTATTGCGCAAACCTAGTCAAGCGCCGCGCGTTTACAATCGAGTCTGGTGGCCCGTTATGGCATCCCTTCTCCCGCTTTTCCCGCTCGATCTCGTGCTGCTGCCCGGCGCGCCTTTACCCCTGCACATTTTCGAACCCCGCTATCGCGAGATGGTCGCCGAGTGTCTGGAGCGCAACCAGAACTTTGGCGTGCTGCGGGCCAAGGAGGAAAGCATCGCGGAAGTGGGATGCACGGCGGAAATCATTGCTGTAACCAAAAAATATCCTGACGGACGAATGGATATCGTCACTCAGGGGCGGGAGCGGTTCGAAGTTGTGCATCTGAATCAGGAACGATCGTTCCTGCAGGCGGAAATAGCGTTGATCAATGATGATGGCGAAAAAGCATCTGAGAAAGATGTGGGTCAGGCGGTCGAACTTCACAGTGAGATCATGCGTTTGGCCGGCGCACAACCGGCCAGCGTAGCGGAAGTGGATCCTGCTCAGGTCGCTTATTTCCTGGCTGGCTCCCTGCCGCTCGATCTGGACTTCAAACAGAACCTTCTCGGCATGAAATCAGAATCGGAACGCATTCAGTCGCTCATTTCATATCTTCAGTCGATTCTTCCTAACCTGCGCCACTCGGTGCGTGTCCGGCAAAAGGCCAGCGGTAACGGGCATGCCCATTGACGGGCGTATAATCCGCTTTGTAAGGCTCGTTTTTCTCCGGGGGTTTTGTTCATGAGTACTCCGCGCACACTTGGCGAGCTTCGCCAGAGTCCCTTTTCCGAAAGCCTTTTGAGCCGCCGCCGCGTGAAAGATGAGTTGCGCGAGAATCTTACCGCCAAGCTCTGCTCTGGAGCTGAGATCTTCTCTGGCATTGTGGGCTACGACGACACCGTAGTCCCGCAGATTGTTAACGCCGTCCTCTCAAGGCACAACTTTATTCTGCTCGGCCTGCGGGGACAGGCTAAGAGCCGGATCCTGCGCGCTCTCACTTCGCTGCTCGATCCGCTTACTCCTTATGTCACAGGCTGCGAAATTCACGACAATCCTTACGCTCCCATTTGCCGCCGCTGCCGCGAACTGATCGCCGAGCGCGGCGATGGAACGCCGATCGCATACCTGACCCCTGACGAACGATATGTGGAGAAGTTGGCTACGCCGGACGTAACCATTGCCGATTTGATCGGCGACATCGATCCCATCAAAGCGGCGCGCGGAGGCCACGAACTGGGCAGCGAGCTGACGGTCCACTACGGCCTGCTGCCGCGAGCCAATCGCGGAATTTTTGCCATCAATGAACTTCCCGACCTGGCGGGAAAAATTCAGGTTGGCCTTTTCAACATCATGCAGGAAGGCGACGTACAGATCAAAGGCTACCCCATACGCCTTCCGCTGGATGTCGCGCTGGTATTCAGCGCCAATCCCGAAGACTACACGGCACGCGGCAAGATCATTACTCCGCTCAAAGATCGAATCGGTTCTGAGATCAGGACCCACTATCCTGCGACCGTGGAAGAAGGCATCGAGATCACCGCACAGGAAGCATGGACGCGTCGCGATGGGCGGCAGTTAAACATCCCTAAGTACGTTTACGAAATTATCGAGCGTATTGCATTTTCCGCGCGCGAAGATAAGAAGATCGACAAACGTTCCGGGGTGAGCCAGCGGCTTCCGATTTCAACTCTCGAAAACGTGATATCGAATGCCGAGCGGCGCGCCATCCGCCACAAGGAAAGCCTGGTCGTTCCGCGGGTTGGCGACATTTACGCCGCCCTGCCTGCCATCACCGGCAAACTCGAACTCGAGTACGAGGGCGAAATGAAGGGCGCTGACTTTGTCGGCCGCGAACTCATTCGCTCCGCAATCGCAAAAACTTACGACACCTACTTCAACGGAACAGATACGCAGCAGATCGTGCAGTGGTTCGATCTGGGCGGCGAAATTCAGCTCGCTGACACTGCCGCTTCCGCCGAAGCGCTGCCGGCGCTCCGAGGTATTCAGGGCTTGCTGGAAAAGACGGTGAAAGTGGGCGTCGGACCGAAAGATGCGGTCGAGGGCCAGGTATCGGCAGCGGAATTTATTCTTGAAGGCCTGCATGCGCACAAGCGCATCGGCCGAAATGAAGAACGACTTTTCACTGCCGGTGAAAAGCAGCCCAAGCACGTCGAGAAGCCGTACGAACGCGAGGATGCGCCTTACCGCCCCCGCAGACCGTTCAACTAAACCTATCGCCCAATCGGCGACGAATTTCATGAAACGCATCCGCTACACCAAATACGTTCCTGATCCGGCCGGCGAAATGAGCATGGAGGATTTGCTCAGCGCCCTCTCTGACTACCTTCTTCAGAGCGGGTTTCAGGACTACTACTACGAACTGCCGGACCAGCAGCAAACGCTCGAAGACCTGCGTCGGGCGCTGGAGCAGGCGCTGATGGATGGCGATCTGCTCGACGAGAACATGCGCGAGCAACTCCGCCAGATGCAGATGGACGGCAGCCTCGACGAACTGATTGAGCAACTTATCGAGCGCATGCAGCAGGAAGACTACATCAGTATTGATCAGCCGCACGACCCGGCGAAACGGTCGAGCGTCGGCGGCCAGGTGGGGGAATCACATCAGCAGGCGCGTTTCGAGATCACCGACAAGAGCCTCGACTTTCTGGGATTCAAGACGCTTCGCGACCTGATGGGCTCACTGGGAAAATCAAGCTTTGGCCGTCACGACACTCGTGACATGGCTACCGGGATCGAGGCCAGCGGCGCCTCACGGCCATACGAATTCGGAGACACACTGAACCTCGACATCACCAGCACGCTTTCTCACGCAATTGAGCGCGAAGGACTGACGCTGCCGCTGAACATCGAGTACTCAGACCTGCAGGTTCACCAGTGCGAGTACCAGTCCTCCTGCGCAACTGTGCTGATGCTCGACTGCTCGCATTCGATGATCCTTTACGGCGAAGACCGTTTCACGCCGGCGAAGAAAGTCGCCATGGCGCTCTCGCACCTGATCCGTACCCAGTATCCCGGAGATTCGCTTTCGTTAATCCTGTTTCATGACTCAGCGGAAGAGGTCCCGCTCTCGCAATTGGCGCGGGTAAAAGTCGGTCCGTATTACACCAACACGCGGGAAGGATTGCGCCTGGCGCAACGCATCCTGCAGCGCCAGCGAAAAGACATGAAGCAGATCGTAATGATCACCGACGGCAAGCCTTCCGCGCTGACGCTGGAAGATGGCCGCATCTACAAGAATGCTTTCGGCCTGGATCCTCTGGTAGTCAGTCAGACCCTGGAAGAAGTTTCAAAATGCAAGCGCGCCGGAGTGATGATCAACACCTTCATGCTGGCGTCGGATTATGGATTAGTGCAGTTTGTTCAAAAGGTAACCGAGATGTGCCGCGGCAAAGCGTATTTCACCACTCCCTACACGCTGGGCCAATACCTGCTGATGGATTACATGTCGCGGAAAACGAAAACCATCCACTAAGATCAGCCCTGAGGTTTTGATGCCGGCTGTTGTTCGGCCGTCCGCACCGCGCTCTCCGCCGCCTGAAATCCCAGCTTGCTGTGGGTTCCATCGCAGAAAGGCTTGTTCACAGAAGCACCGCAGCGACATAGCGAAAAGGCCGGCTTACCGGTCAGATCGTACTTGTTGCCATCAGCATCGACGAGTTCAATTCCGCCCTCAGGCGCTTCCACCCGATACGGACCGTTTTTCTTGACTGTCACTTTGATTGTAGCCATCAGCTCCTCCTGCAATTTTATGGAAATACTACGTTATCACGCGGCGGCGGCATTGCTGCGGAGCAGGCTGTCGTAAAGCTGCTGGTATTCATCGATCATTCGTTTCGCGGTGAAACACTCGCGCGCCCTCTGATAAGCGCGGTTGGCATAACTTTGACGAACCTCGCGTTGCTGACCCAATTTGCGAATCGCCGCCGCCAGGCTGTCGGCATCATTGGCGCGGAAATAAACAGCCGCATCGCCCCAGATCTCCCGGAACGAGGGAATATCATTCGCTACGATTGCGCAGCGGGAGAACGCCGCCTCCAAAGCAGACATGCTGAACGGCTCGTACCGTGAGGTAGCGGCATAGATGGAGGCACGGCTATAAAGCGCGCGTAGCTGCGCCTCAGTCTGCGGCCCTTTAAACGACACTCTAACTTCGTTCACCGCCAGCTTTACATCGGCGCGGATCGGGGCGCTGGCAGCATGCACGGGAGCGTCCGCTCCCACGATGCACACCGGCAGGGGATGCACATTCTGAGTAAGCAGCGAGACCTGCTTGCCGGCGTCGAGCAGCCGTCCAATCGCCAGCACTGAATCATCCTTCTCGACGTACGGGTTGAAAAAGATGGGATTGCGGCCGTTATAGATCACTGCCTCGCGCCGTGCCCGTGTATAACACTGCCGAACGGTGTCCAGCATCCATACCGATGGGGCCACCACGGCGTTGGCTCTCGAAATTCCCTGAGCCACCAGCCGCCGGTATTCAGCGAACCAGCGCGTCGGCTTGGGATCGTCCCCATTGACCGCACGCGACCAGCTGATCATGTCGCCGTGGGCAACCACGACTCGCGGCACCGCCACTGGCAGGCTTCCATAACAGAGATGATTCAAGTGAAGGATATTAGGTCGTATCTCGGAAATCAGCGACACCAGGTAGGCAAACGAATCATGCAGATCGCTTTGTCCCTCCTCCATCCAGTCGAGGCGAAACGCGGTCGGCCGGTATTCCAGGCCGTGCAGATTGTCCATCCAGGAGGTCTGATGAGGCAGCGGCACTTCACCGAAACTCACCAGGGTCACCCGCGCGCCGCGACTCACCAGGCCGCTGACCAGTTCGCGTGTGTAAGTCCAGATACCGCTCAGGGTGTCCGTTGTAACCAGAATATGCACAGAACCTTCCGGAAGCCCGCCGCAGGCGGAAGTTAGTCGCTGGCATATTGTAGAGCGGAACGTTCCAAAACATGGAAGGCTTTTTTCTTACAACCTTGTGCAATGAAACACTTTGCACACTACTGAGTTGCCGGTATTTCCAGCTTTTCGCGCAACTGCCTCGCCAGGTCGTGTGCGGTTCGTATCTTGTGCAGAACTGCGACTTCCAGGTTGGGTGTTCGAAGTGCGAGCTCGCAGGAAAGCAGTAGGGCGGTCACGGTATCTGCCAGTTCATTGCGGAGATGCTCTTTGGCGCCGGCTCGGGCCAACCTCAGCTCATGCTGGCGGCGGTTCAGTGCCCAGCGCAGCTCCCTGACCACCCTTTCCAGGCCATTGATAGCGAAGTTTACGTATACGGGAACAGCCAGGCCCACGTGTTCCAGCACGGTCTCGCTTTCCGCCGGCTCAGCTTCCAGAAATAGCTGGTCAACCAGAACGGCAGTGTATTCGTTGGCCCGCAGATAGCCGATTGCCTTTCGCGTGCTTGGGGCTATGTGCGACGCCTCGCCCAGCAACTCCTGAATGGTCTTCGCGCACTGGTCGCCTTTATCCGACGGGGTCACGATGAGAATCATGCATTCCCTGATGCAAGTGCACAGCCATCTCGTTCGGTTTGAAAACAGAAGAGTTAATCTCGCGAACACAGGCCACGCTTCCCGCATTGGAACCCTGGAGGCTCAAGCGCGCTCAATCTTGGGAAGCGTACTCCTTCAACTTCCTGTAGAGAGTCGTCTTTCCAATCCCCAGCAAGCGAGCCGCCAGCAGTTTGTCACCGTTCAGTTGCGCAATGGTGCCGAGGATGGTCTGCTTCTCCGGTTCGGCAATGGTGACGATCTTGGCCGTCCCGTCTCCGGTCACCGGCACTCCGTCGCGAACACCGTGAATGGAAGAAGGCAGGCACTGACTTGAATGATTGGGCCGGTGGTGAATGCTCCCGCCCTTTCCAGGCAGTTTTCCAGTTCGCGCACATTTCCCGGCCAGTCGTAAGCCAGCAGCGCCTTCATCGCATCATCACTCAAAGAGCGTTCCTGTCCGGAGGAGCGCGAGAGCTTTTCCAGGAAGTGAGCGGCCAGCAGTGGAATGTCCTGTCGTCGTTCCCGCAAGGGAGGGATGCGCAGGCTGAGAACATTGAGACGGAAATAAAGATCGCGGCGAAATCCGCCCTGAGCTACCGCCTGCTCCAGGTCACGATTCGTGGCGGCAAGGATCCGCACATTGATAGGAATTCGTTTGGTGCTGCCAACCGGGCGGATTTCACGCTCCTGAATGGCCCGCAGCAGTTTCGACTGCAGATCCACAGGCAGTTCGCCAATCTCATCCAGAAAGACCGTTCCGCCCTCGGCGATCGCCAACAGGCCATCACGCGACTGCACTGCGCCGGTGAACGCTCCTTTTACATACCCGAACAGCTCACTTTCGATCAGCGTCGGGACCAACGAGCCGCAGTCCACCGGGATGAATGGCTTGGCATGAAATGGCCCGGAGAAATGAATCGCCCGGGCGACCATCTCCTTGCCGGTTCCGCTCTCTCCCAGGATCAGCACCGGGTGGTTGCTGTGCGCCGCCTTGGCGATGATGCGGTATAGCTTCTCCATCTCCGGAGCGCGCCCCACAATGCTGCCGTATCCCTGCTTCGATTTGATCTTCTCCCGCAACAGCCGGTTTTCTGTTTGCAGCTTCAGGTGGGCGGTAATCCGTTCCAGCAGGGCGCGGAGTTCTTCCATGCTGAAAGGCTTGGTGACGTAATCGTAGGCTCCGTTTTTCATGGCCTGGACGGCAGATTGCACCGTTCCATATCCGGTCACCAGGATGACCACGGCTTCCGGGCGGCGCGACCTGATCTGGCGCAGCGCTTCCAGCCCGCCGGCTCCCGGCAGGCGTAGATCCAGCATGACCACATCGATGTTTTGCGACTCCAGCATCCGGTAGGCGTGCTCGGCAGAATCGGCCACGCTAGTGGAAAAGCCGAGCGACTGCGCCACCTCGCGACACACCTCGCGGATGGCCCGCTCATCGTCCACAATAAGCAGGTTCAGAAGGTTTGCGCCGGTAACGGGCGGCATCATGGGCATGCTGACAGCAGCAGCAGTGGTCATACATCACCTCTCTCAATCATTGCTGGACATCTTTCACTCGTGGCAGCAGCACGCGAAACGTAGCGCCGCACCCAGGCTGGCTGTCGACTCCGATGTTTCCCCCAGCTTGCTCGACAATCCCGTAGGCGGTCGAAAGCCCAAGACCGTACCCTCCCCGGAATTGCTTTCTCGTGAAGTAGGGTTCGAACAGGCGCGCCTGGGTTTCCCTGTCCATCCCGGCTCCCGTATCGCGCACTGAAAGTTCCACCCAGCTCCCATCCGGGCCGTTCACATTACGAGTGCCGACCGTGATACGCCCGCCCGCCGGCATGGCATCGCGGGCATTAATCACCAGATTGAGCACAATCTGCAGAATGTGGGCCGACGCCACTTGGACTTGCCCCAGATCGGCCGCAAGCCTGGTTTCGAGCACGACGTTCTCGCCCACCAGCCGCGAAAGCAGGCCGGTCATGCCGGCGATCACGTGATTCGGACAAATACGCATTGCCCGTTCAGCGCGCGGGCGAGCAACCCACATCAGTTGTCCCACCAGGTCCGCGCCGTGCTGACCGGCGGTTTGAATCGCGCGCACCTGGCGCAGCAGGCGTTCATCGGCAGAAACCCCTGCCGCGAGCAGTTCCGAGCAGAGCATGATTGCGGTCAGAAGATTATTGAAATCATGCGCCACACTGCCCACCAGACGCCCGATCGCAGCGAGATTATTTGCCTCTTCTTCGATCCGCTTTGCCGGCACAACCATGCTGAGCGGCCGCGCCGCCGTTGCGGTTTGCTTTGCAACAATTTTCAATCGGGCTTTCACCGGCATTGGCTGCGCCTCACAGGGTTCGCTCGGAGACAATATTGGGCTGCAGGACGCTTTCGGGACAGTACAGAACGGGATCGGTACCCTATCGAAAGGCTGATCCCTTCCCGATTCGGCACAGCTTGCCCCTGGCACCCTCCTGCCTGAGGCGCATTACATTAGGCCGAATCGCAGAGTTTTTTAAGGATAGCCATCACATGGCTATGTGATGGCCGAACACGAGATGGATTACCAAACCGCCGGAATAAGACCTACGTCAGCTTAGTGTGACTTTCCCCGTCGCCAGACCAAACACACCTGATACCACTTTCAGCTTGCCGCCGCCTACTGCTTCCTTGATCACAGTAGACGAGGTGCGCAGCAACTCCGCCTGTTGCCGGGCATTGATTTCGATCGCCTTGTCGAAATTCCCGCCGCTCTGCTCCACTGCCGGCCGCAGGTGCTTATACAGAACGCTGATCTGCCCCGGAACCGTGTCGGCTTTCATCGCTGCTTTCACCGCCCCGCAACTGGTATGCCCCAGCACCAGAAGTACCTTGACTCCCAGCACCGCCACCCCGTACTCAAGACTTCCTGTAATCTCCGGCGTTGTAATATTGCCCGCCACGCGAGTTACAAAAATGTGCCCGATCGTCTGGTCGAATACCAGTTCCACCGGCACTCGAGAGTCGGCGCAGGAGAGCACCGCTGCAAACGGCTCCTGTTTCGATACCGTCTTCTCCTTAAGAATTGCGAGGTCATGATCAATGGACGTCAGTTTATTAGCAGCGAAACGCTTATTGCCCTCGATTAACTCGTTCAATGCCGCGTCTGGCGTCAAGACGGACTGGGCAAGCAGGGGTTTATCAAAACCAATGTCGATTGCCGACTGCACCGCAACCCCCGCGGCAGCCACGGACAGAGCCTTTTGCACAAATTGCCTCCTGCCAAGCCCTGCGTGACTTCCTGCAACATTCCTCATATGTGATCTCTCCCTGCCACGAGCGCCGCCTATAATACGCTGCTTCCGCCCAATTGCAAGCAGGTTGACATCAACTCTTGATAAGGATGGAATGAGGCCTTACTCATGACCGCCCCGTTATTTACAAATCAGACGCCCGTCACGGACGAAATCCTGAACGTCATTGCCCATCTTCCAGCCCGCAGTCTGGGCTCGGTTGCCGGCGAAGATTTCTTCGCGAAACTTACTGACGCCGATTTCATGCGCATCGCGGTGCTGCTGGCTCAAAAAGGATACGACGAAGGCGGGTGCCCCATCGGCGGCGTAATCATCGACAACCACTCGCGGAAGATTGTTGGCAAAGGCCACAACACGCTTGTGCAGGAAAACCATCCTTACAATCACGGCGAGACTTCCGCGGTCCGCGATGCCGGCCGCCAGGATTTCAGCCAGACGACTATTTTCACTACTCTCAGCCCCTGTGATGTGTGCGCGACTTTGATCTACATGCGCCAGTTCAGCCGAGTGGTCGTAGGCGACGTTACCAATGCCTCGGGCAATGAACAACTGTTGCGCGACAAGGGCGTGAAAGTAGACATTCTCGAAGACCGGATGGGCATCGACCTCTACGCTAAATACCGCCGCGAAAGGCCCGATCAGGATCTAGAAGACTGGAAGGGGCTGGCGGCAGTACGGCAACGTTAGCGTTGTGCCTTGTGCCCCAGGTTCGCGCCCTGCTCTTGGGCGCTAACCTGGGACATTCCCAGCCGTTGCAGAATGTCGACTCATTCCCCCTATTGCGGAAACCCGACCCGGCGCACCATTTCCTGGAACCTGGGATCCGAGCGCAGTGGATCAAGCCTGATATCAGCTTTCAGAAAATATGGGATGTCGGGAGATCTCTCCCGGTAAGCCTGATCGAGGTACTCGAAAACCTTCTCCCGGTCACCCAGGCTCGTGTACAGGGTCGCGATCATATAGCGCGATACGTAACCCTTCTTTGATTGCTGTAACAGCTCGGCAAGAATCTTTTCGACTTCGACCTTCTGCCCCAGGCGCGCATACCCATGTGCAAGCCCGGCGAGGGTATCGGTGTCTCCCTGAGACTGTGCAACCGCTTTCTGATATTCAGCTAACGCCTCAGAGTACTGACCCAAAGCGTCGTAGCCCACAGCAAGGAAGTAGTGCCCCGGCCATTCCTCCGGTGTGTGAGCGACAAAGGCACGACTGACTTCCACCAGCTTTTTGTAGTCGCGCTGGTGATAGTAGATCCCCGACTCGACGGTAGTGTGATTACGCCATGAGAGATCGAGCTGGCCTATGCGATCTAACTCGGCCAGCGCTTCCTGCTTCCGCCCGCTCCATGCCAGAAACCAGGCCAGTTGTTCCGGCCCTGCAATGTAATTCGGGTTCAGTTCCACCCCGGTACGAAATTCCTTCTCCGCTTTTGGCCAATCCCACTCGAAGCGCCAGGCCAGCCATCCCATCGCGCAGTGCGCCTCACCGAGCGAATCGTCGAGCGCTAACGCTTTATGGAGCGCCGCGCTTGCCTGCGTGTATGCCTGCTGTGGCGAAATCCATCGTTGCGAGCCCGAATAGGTATAGGTGTTCGCCAGTCCCACATAAGCTATGGCCAGGTTGGGATCCTGCTGGATGGCCTGTTCAAAAAAACTCTGCGCCTTGATGAAATCATCGCGCGAGTTCGATCCCCATATGAAGTACGAGCTGCCTTGCAGGAAGGCGTCGTACGCCGACGGATCGACCCGCCTGGCTGCTGCCAAACGCGCCTTCTGTTGAGGCGTCAACTGCACCCGCACTTTCTGCGCGATTGCCTGCGCTACCTCGCTTTGCAACTTGAGGACGTCGCCCATGTCGCGTTCGTAAGTTTCCGCCCAGATGTGCGCATCGGTACTGGCCTGGATAAGTTGCGCGGTAATTCGTATCCGGTCGCCGGAACGCAGAACAGACCCTTCAACCACGCCGTCCACGTTCAGTTCACGGGCAATCTCCGGCACGGTTTTGTTGCTCCCCTTGTAATGCATCGCCGAAGTCCGTGAAACCACGCGCAGGGCCCCGATCTTAGAGAGGTCGGTGGTCAATTCGTCGGTCATGCCGTCGGCGAAGTACTCCTGATCCCGATCGCGGGAAAGATTTTCCAGCGGCAGCACCGCGATCGAACGAATCTCGCCGGGGCGGGTTCCGAGCAGGCGCGCGCGCCACCCGCCGATGTTGGTCCCGAACAATCCGATCAGGACGACGACTGCGAGCGTGAGCATCGGAGCCAGCCAGCGGCTCCGGCGCGGAGCCCTGGGCTCTGCTCTCGGCCGGGTCGAGCTCTCGGAATCCCGTTTCAGCCGCTGCAGGTCGGTTCGAATATCCGAAGCGTGCTGATAGCGCAGGTTGCGGTCCTTTTCCAGGCACTTGGCGATGATCCGTTCCAGCTCCACCGGGATATCGGGATTCAGCCTGGCCGCCGGAACCGGCGTGCCATCGAGAATGGATTTGAAAATCACTCCCGCGCTCTCCCCTCGAAAAGGCAGCGTCCCGGTGGCCATTTCGTACAGCACGGCTCCAAAGGAGAACAGGTCAGTCCGCGCATCCACCTCTTTCGCGCGAACCTGCTCAGGTGACATATACGCAATGGTGCCCACCGCGCTGCCTGGGCTGGTTAGGTGTTCCTGCACGGTCACGGTCGCCTGTTTTGAATCAACGGTCGCACTCTCAAGCACAGGCACGACCTTGGCTAATCCGAAGTCGAGAATCTTGATGTGCTCGCGCTTGGTCACAAATATGTTCGCAGGCTTGATATCGCGATGGACAATTCCCGCGCTGTGCGCCGCATCCAGCGCATCGGCAATTTCGATGGCGATCGCCAGCAACGCCCCGGTCTCGGCAGGGCGGCCGGCGATATGGTGCTTTAAGGTAACGCCATCCAGAAACTCCATAGCGATGAACGCCTTGCCGCTTTCCTCGCCGATGTCGTAGATGGTGCAGATATTGGCATGATTCAGCGCCGAAGCTGCTTTGGCTTCGCGCCGGAAGCGCTCCAGCGACTGCGGGTCCGGGGCCAGGTCTTCAGGAAGGAATTTGAGCGCGACAAACCGCCCCAGCCGCGTATCCTCGGCCTTGTAAACAACCCCCATCCCCCCGCCACCCAGCTTCTCGATGATCCGGTAGTGTGAGATCGTTTCGCCGATCATGCTGTGGAGCAATGGTAGGAGGCACGCGAAAGCAAGTCAACGCAAGCCGGTTTTCTGGAACGTGTACCAGGTTAGAATCCGCGCCATTATCGGGCTTTGACAATTTCATTGGTGAAGCTGTGGTAAATTGCCCGAACCAAACCTAGGCAGGAGGATGGGATGAGCGTTCAAAGGCGCCAACTGCTTCGGCTCCTTTCATTCGCTTTCGGGTCCAGCGTGATTCCCTTTGGAAATCAATTCGCCGCCGCGCAGAACGCGGCACAGCCGGCCAGTCCAGCTCCGCCTGCAAATGCACCCGTTAAACACGAATTGGGAGGAATACAGATGGAAAAAGTGGCCGGAATCGGAGGCTTGTTCTTCCGCGCTCATGATCCTAAAGCGCTGGGCAAATGGTACGAGCAGCATCTGGGTATCTCGCTCACCCCCACCAGCGAGGGTGCAACCGTCTGGCAGCAGGAGGCCGGGCCCACCTCATTCACTCCTTTTCCCGAGACCACGAAATATTTCGGCGATCCCAACAAGGCCTGGATGGTGAACTTTCGGGTGCATGACATGGACAAAATGGTGGCCCAGCTACGCGCGGCAGGAATTGAGGTCAAAGATCCGGAATCCTATCCCGGCGTGGGGCGATTCACTCGCCTGCACGATCCTGAGGGAAATCCCATCGAGTTGTGGCAACCCGCATAATCCTCTGCTTCATGCATGTCGCTGTGCAGACTACTCGAGCGAGCGATAAGCCGTGGTTTGAAATCGCGGGGTGCAGATGCAATAAAAGATCAGATCGCCATTTCCCGTGTTGGTAATCCTCTGTCGAACTCCCGCCGGAATGATGACGACATCTCCCGCCGCCACGTCGGAGGCTGGCGATTCGCCTACCTCAACCCGGCCGCGGCCTTCCGCGATAATGTAGCGTTCGATGGTGCCTTCCACCACATGCCACGCGGTGGTGACGCCTTGCCCGACTCTGGCTCTCGCAATCGATATCGAATCATCCGCAGCTTGATTGTAGGTTTCAATTATGTAGCAGCCCTCGGGGGTCAAAAACTCCCTTGCCAGCGTCTGTTTCCAAACTGTGCCTTCGGCGGGCATATAAGGGATGTCGCGACCTCCAACGGCGATCTTAAACTCTCAGGCTCAAAATGCGCTCGGGTTCCGGTTGAGAACTGCGCAGTTGACCAGTGTCATTGGTCGACGCCCGGGTGTTGGGCGCTAACCTGGGCAACCCATCGAGTGTCCACCCTGAAATCAGATTCCACCACTGATGTCATCCTGAGCGCCGATTCCGTTTTGCCGCGCAAAACGGAATCAAGAGAGGGATCTATGTATTTTTGGTTCGATTCCGCCACAAATCGGCGCACGGTACAAAAAGATGAGGAGCGGCGAAGCCGCTCCTCATAACTACGATCGATTTTACCTGCTTAGTTCGTTGAGCCCATCGCGGCTGCGCTCTCCGACTCATTTTCCGGCTGCACGATCACGCCATCGAATGGAGTCGCCGCTACGAAACGGCCACGCACGACGCTGATGCGGCGCAGCGGATATCCGGAATCCGGTCCGCGGTGCCACGCCCGCCCGCCGTCGCGGCTTTCAAACACCACGCCGCTTGCGCTGCTGGTGGCGAGAAGCCGTTTGCGGGACGCATCATAGCTAATCGAACTGATGTTCTTGTCGGGCAAGCCATTGACCACGTGCTCCCAGTTGCCGCCGCCGTCCACGCTGCGGAATGCGCCTTCGCGGGAGGCGACGAGAATTTCGCCGTCCGGCGCGAAGGTCATGCCATGGATGCTGGTGACGAAGGAAGAAAGCGGCGCCTGCTGCCAGGTCGTTCCGCCGTCCTTGGAATAAAGAACGGTGGTACGCGTCGCAACCGCCAGAAGTTCCGGCTTGACCTCAACTGCAACGAAATCGCTCTTGCCGAGCACCGGCCCCCCCGTCCAGGTCTTGCCCTGATCGGAACTGGAATACAGACCCGCCGATGTCGCTGCGAACCAGTGCTTCGATGTGAGTTCAACATCGTTCACGCGCGCGTCGAGTGTAGACCGCGAAAATGTCGCAACCGGCTTCGCGCCTTTTTTCTTTGAGCGTGCTACCGCTTTGGTCTTAGTTTCGGTCACGATGGTGTTGATGGGACGCCACTGCGAACCATTGCGGTCGAGCATGAACATGCCGCGATTGGTGCCCGCGACCAGCGCGCCGTTCGCAGCCTGCTTCAGCGTGAACACATCGCGTCCGCCGAGGCCTGAGCTCTTCTGCAGCCACTGCTGGCCATTATTGTGGGTTACGAACACGCCGCCGAATTCGCGGTCGTTTACCACTCCCACCATGATCGTGTTCGGATCATCGCTGTCGCTCAGAATGGAGCTGACGTAGCGGTGTGTATAGCCGTGATTGGAAGCGCTGAAAGTCTGCGCGCCATCGTCGCTGGCGAGGACGCCGCTGCGATCGGTTGCCAGCAGCACACGGTTCGAATTGCGAGGATCGATCAGCACATCATTGACTACCACTTCCGGATTGCTGACCCGCTTCCAGCTCTTGCCGCCGTCGAGCGTTTTCCAGAGGCCTTCCGTCGTGCCAGCGTAAACCGTATTGGGGTTGCTGGGGTCCTGCTTCAGCACGCGGGTTCGGCGCGCCGAAAACGGAATTCCCTGCAGCTTGTGAAACAGGTCGCCTGAGCTCTCGCTCTTGTAAATCCCGGAGCAGGCGCTTGCGTACACGATGGAAGAGTTGCTCGAGTCGACGATCACTGAGAACACATCTGAGTCGTCGATCATGCCCTTGTTGATGTGACGCCAGTTGGCGCCGCCATCGTCGGTCTTCCACGCTAAATGCCAGGTTCCTGCGTACACCACATCAGGGTTTTTAGGATCGACTGCGATCGACTCAATGTTTTTGATCTCAGCATGGTTCGGAGGCGAAATGCGCTCCCAGCGATTGCCGCCGTCTTTGCTGCGGAACACGCCATCCAGCGCGCCCGCTACCAGAACCTTGGGATCGGAAGCCGAGATCGCCATCGCGCGCACTGATTTGCCGCGCATGCCCTCCAGCGCTTCCCAGTTCTTTCCACCATCATGCGAACGGAAAATATCGCCGGCCTGCTGGTTCTCCACGCTCCATGCCGACACAAACATGCGCTTCGGATTCTGCGGATCGATCAGGATGTGATCGAGAACATAATCATCGCCGCCAAGATGGGCGAAGCGCGCCCAGTTATGGCCGCCATCGTCAGAAACGAAAATGCTTCCCGTGCTGGTGCCCAGGAAAACGTGGCCCGGATTGTGCGGATCCACGCTTAGGCTGCGCACGTCGCCGCCATCTGGTCCAAGCACCGTCCATTGCCCTGCCCACGCCGTCGATCCTGCTACAACTACCAGCAGAATCAGCAACTTACGACCAAAATTCTCCAGATTCATAGACAATTCTGCCCCTGCGCAAAGTGTGCGTCGCGAAGCCCAGAGTGACAGTCCCCTTCTGCCCAGGCAAGTTACGTAAGGGAGAACAAAAAACAGGCCGGTCGAGCTCTGGTCTCGACCGGCTTGGATGCATTCAGCTACTGCGCCTTTGGTTTGGCAGCCCGTTTCTTGGGTGCGGCCGGGTGATCGGGAACCGCTTTTACCTTGCTCTCGTCAACCGTCTGCGTGCCTTCGCCGGTGAAGCTGGCTCCGGCAGGCACCACCCAGTACTCGGCAGTCTTCGATCCCGCGCCCCCGGTTCTGACTTCGATCCGGCTCGGATCGATACCCTGCTTGGCTTCGCCGCCTGCCAGATAAGCCTTCGAATTGACCGCGCGTTCGCCGGCCAGATTCTTGCGCTTCTCGGTAGGTTCAGCGTTTCCGACGATAACCAGCCTTGCATCCGGATCGTGCTGCAGACGCGCGGCAACGTCATCAAGAATTGCTTTGCAGGTGTTGTCCACACGCCACGGCTTCCGCTCGTTCGGGAAGTCGCACTGGCTCAGCTTGCTGGCCTGTGGCGGCGGAGGTGGCGGATTTTCGACTGTGACAGGCGCCGTCGCGGAAGTGGTCAGGTTGCGCGAGTCGCTGCATGTCGCGTTGACCGTTATCTGTCCCGAGGGAGCGCCATCGGTTTTGAGTGTGGCGGTGTTGCCTTCACCGGAAACGGTGCCGCCGGTTGAAGTCCAGCCGGAGACCGTTACAGGAACGTTGTCGGGGCTGGTGCAGGTGCAAGTGATGGTCGAAGGTGTTCCTGCCTGCACGGAAGTTGGATTGGCCGTGCACGACATGGTCGGCGGATTCTTTGGCGGCTCCTTTACAGTGAAGTTGGCGGTGCAGCTAACCTCGCCGCCCTTCTTCATTTTTGGATCGGTAACGTTCGCCGTCACCGTGTAGCTTCCTCCGGCTACGCCGTTGGTGTCGACTGTTGCGGTGTTGTCCTTGCCGGTGACCTTTCCGCCGTTGCTGGTCCAGTTATAAGTAAGAGTGTGCTTGGGATTGAAATTGCTGGCGGTTGCAGTCGCAGTGATGGGCTCACCAACCATGACTTCGCTCGGTTGCACCGCGCAGCTCGTAGCGGGAGACACAGCCGGAGGGAAGCCAAAATTAAACACCAGACCGGTCCGCAGTCGCGCACCGTTGAATGTCGGCCTTTGCAGGTCAGGGTCGGTTGCCGGCGCGAACTCGTGGAAGTTGTGGCGCGCCCAAACGTAATCAGCTTCGATCAAGCGGAGTGACAGATGCCGCCAGATACCTAGATCGATGCCACCACCCAACACAGCGCCGATGCCATTGTTGGAATCGACATTGGGAATCGTCACCCGGTTAAGGCCGAGCAGCGTATGCACGAAGAAATTTGCTCCGTCGCCACGGAACATAAGCCGCGGGCCGATGGAAGCCGTGGTCTCATTCCCGATCTTGTTCCAGTTGCCTCCGTAGTCGGCTTCAAGCCCGAGATAGCGGCTGAAGTTGTAAGTGAATGCCGCTCCTGCGCCCTGCGGAATGCTGTCCAACTTCAAAGGAAACGGATTGCTTGGGCTTGAACCTGGACCCGGCACGGTGGCGCCGGGATTCAGCCACTGATAACCGCCAAACAGGTCGACCTTCGGTACCGGCTGATCCTGACCCTGGGCCAGCCCGGCTAAAACCAAAGCTGCAGCTAACAGCGCGAGCGCATTCGATCTAGCAAAACGAAGCGACATTGCAGAATTCCTCCACAAATCAGAAACAGTTCGCCACGCGGATTGTTCCTAGACGGGCGTGGCACCGGGAGATGCGATTGACAAGTTGGAATACTATCGCAATGCAATGGCAAAGAAGAAGCAGCAAAATGCGGTTTTAAACCAAATTTTTTTATCGGGTAAACCGTTTTTCGTCTCACACTGATACGCTGAGAGTAGCTTAGATGGCCGTTTGGCTCTCTTGCGAGGATCGCCGGAACCCAGAATAATGGCCATCGACGCTGCGGCAATCCACTATGAGCCAGGAAAAAATACTGATCGTCGAAGACGAAGAAAACGAACGCACCGGACTATGTGAGTTGGTTTCAGCCTGGGGCTATCGCGCGGAGAGTGCCCAGGATGGGGCCGAGGGCCTGGAAAAAATTCACAGCTGGTCACCCTCCATTGTAATCACCGACATGAAGATGCCACGCATGGGTGGCCTGGAGTTACTGGATAAGCTGGCAGCAGAATCTCAGACCATGGCCGTGATCGTCGTCACGGCGCAGGGGACCATCGACAGCGCAGTGCAGGCGATGCGCATGGGCGCCTACGACTACATCACCAAACCCATCGACACCAGCCGGCTGCGAACTATTCTCCAGAACGCCTCGGCCCTGCTCGGCACCCGCACCGAACTCGAGGTGACGCGCCGCAAGTTACGTGATTCCGGTTCACTGGGCAGCCTGGTGGGCGCTTCCAAAAAAATGCAGGAGATCTTCCGCCTGATCGAGATGGTTTCCCCCAGCACAGCTTCGGTTTTGATTACCGGCGCCAGCGGAACCGGCAAGGAACTGGTGGCCCGCACGGTTCACGAACTCAGCCCTCGACGCAACAAACCGTTTGTCCCGATCAACTGTGCAGCCATTCCGGAAACGCTGATTGAAAGCGAAATCTTCGGTCACGAAAAAGGCGCTTTTACCGGAGCGCTTGAGCGCCGTACCGGTTGTTTTGAACTGGCCGAGGGCGGCACACTGTTGCTTGATGAGATCGGAGAGATGCCGGTAGCAACCCAGGCCAAGCTTCTGCGTGTTCTGGAGGATCGCAAGTTGCGGCGCCTGGGTAGCAAAGTCGAAACCACCGTGGATGTGCGGGTGCTGGCCGCAACCAACAAAGTTCCCGAGGAAGCTGTATCGCGGGGTGAACTGCGAAACGATCTTTATTACCGCTTGAACGTTTTCAACATTCACATGCCGCCCTTGCGCGAGCACCGGGAAGACATCCCCGAGTTGGTGCAGTCGCTATTGGTTGAGATGACCAGCAAGCATGGCCGGAAAGTGGCCGGCGTCAGCGATGCGGTGCTCAATTTATTTCAGAATTATTCCTGGCCGGGAAACGTTCGCGAACTGCGCAACACGCTGGAACGGGCGGTGATCGTCTGTGACGGACCGGTGGTGGAGACCAAACATCTGCCTCCCGGCTTCGGCCAGACCAGCCTGAAAACCTCTCCGGAAGATCCTGACGCGGTCCGGCTGGGGGTGGGCACAACCGTGGAAGAAGCGGAGAAGATGCTGATTTTGAAGACCTTGGAAGCAACCAACAACAACAAGACGCGGGCGGCCGAAATCCTGGCCATCAGCCTGAAGACCCTGCACAACAAGTTGAAAGAATACGGAAGCAGCACTCCTGACTCCGGCGCACTCAAAGAAGAGTAGGAAGCAGTTTTTCTATCCATGCGCAGAAAGACCCAAATCGTCCTGGCCATAACGCTCATGACGGCTGCGCTGGTTACTGCCTTCTCTTACCTCTACATTTCAGAACTGTTGCGCCAGCGAGTGACTACCGCACGCGAATCGTCGGCACAGATCAGTTCCAACCTCGCGTATCTGGCGGCAACTGCCGCGCCCGATCTGAGCAGCACGCGGGTCGATATCAAAGATCCCCACGCAACGCACCGGGCGCTCGCCTACTATCTCAGCACCGATCGCGACCTCAACAATTTTCTCGAGTCTGTGGTCGGCAGCTGGCCGATGGTCTATGACGCCGCCATCGTCGATCAGGACGGCAAGGCCATCCTGCACACCAATCCTGAACTGTTGGGCAAGCAGGTATCGAACCGCCCCAACTTCCAGATCGTTCAGGATGCGGGATTCAAACGACAGTTACGCCTGATCTACAACCCGCCTTCGGTGTATGACGTACGCGTGCCACTACAGCTTAACGGCGCACCCTTTGGCAGTATTCGGGTTGGAGTTTCAACCATCTTCGTGAAAAACGAGCTTACGCCCCGGCTGCGTCACGCGGTCGTGCTGTCGGGGCTGGCAATCTTCTTATCGCTGATCGTTGCTGCTGTGCTTTCGCACATTGCGCTGGGACCGCTGGAGCGGATCAGCCGCAGCCTGGACACTATGAGCGGTTCACCGGAGCCCTCATTCTCCGATCCCGAGGTCCAGAGTGATGAATATGGACTGGTAACGCTGAAGATCGCCCATCTTGGCCGCCAGATGCGGGATGCGAGAGAGATATTCTCCGCCCTGAAAGACAATGTCGATCAGATCATGGCTAATCTTCAGGATGGCCTGATGCTGTTTACCCGCGATACCCGAGTAGTGCTGGTGAGTGCATCGGTCGAGAGATTTCTGGGGCGGCCTCGGCGGGAACTGCTGGGGCACAAGGCAAAGGAAATTTTTTCATCCGATTCATCTTTCGGCGCAATGATGCTTGACGCCTTCCAGCGTGGCGCTCCAATCGCCTCGCGTGAAATGGAAGCGCCCAATGCCAGACGTATCCAGGTCTCGCTGGACTTTATTCAAGAGCAGGGCACGCAGATCGGCGCGCTGCTGAATTTACGAGATGCGGAATCGGTGCGCCGGATCGAAGATGAAATAGAAATGTCGCGGCGGCTGTCTGCAAGCGGGCGGCTGACGCGCGGCGTCGCTCACGAAGTGAAGAATCCCATCAACGCAATCGTTCTTCATCTGCAGCTTTTGCACACCAAGCTGCACCAGATCGATCCCGACACGCGCCGCCATATGGATATCATCGGCAACGAGATCCACCGCCTCGACCGCGTAGTGCAGATTCTGGTGGACTTCACCCGGCCCCGCGAACTTCGCCTGGATGAGACCGACCTGAGAAGAGTGCTCGAAGACGTAGTCGCATTGGCAACTCCGGATGCAGCGCAGCATAACGTGCAGGTGGACGTTCAGCTTCCGTCAGAACCTTTGACTGTGAAAATTGATTGCGACTTCATCAAACAGGCGATCCTGAACGTCGTGCTGAACGGAGTCCAGGCTATGGCCGAAGGCGGCATGCTCACGATCTCGGCGCGCAAAGAGAACGATAACGTGGTTACCGAGATCAGCGATCATGGCGGCGGAATTCCGCCGGAAATCCAGGAGAAGATCTTCGAACTCTATTTCACGACCAAAAAAGGCGGTAGCGGGATCGGGCTGGCGCAGACCTACCAGATATTCCAGTGGCATTACGGGACGGTGGATTTCGATTCGCGGGAAGGCGAAGGCACCACCTTCCGACTGGTGCTTCCGCTGGTGGCGTCGCCCACCCCCGCGCTTTCCGAAGCTGTGATCGGCAGTTGAAATCTGCAGCGAAAAGGCAAATAGATGTTTACGCGAATGGACGTGGACACATCAAAGCAGCAATGACTCTGGCCGGCACAGTTGCGACGGTGCTCGTTTCACTCGCGGCCTGGTCTGCGCCGGCCGCCTTATGGTCGCAGGAAAATCCATCTTCGCAGTCAACGCCCGCATCTCCGGAAGCCACGCCAAGCCCTTCTCCAACCCCGGCGATTTCTCCGGCTCCGCCGAAAAAGAGCCCTGGCACAAAGTCACGACGCCCCAGAGTGGCGAAGAAAAGCCCTAAAACCAACGGCAAAAAAGTAGTGCACAACGGCAGTACCACGGAGCCAGTGGTGCAAATCTCGCCAGCCATGAGCGATGCCCAGGCATCGCAAAATCGGCAGGGCACAGCCCAGCTGCTCGCCACCACCGACGCTAATCTGAAGAAGCTGGATGTCCAACAACTCGACGTTGCAAAACAGGACGTGGTAAAGCAGATTCAGACCTATGTCGAACAGGCCCGCACCGCGGAAGCCGCCGGCGACCTGGATCGCGCCCATAATCTGGCGGTGAAAGCGCAGTTGTTATCCGACGATTTGGTCAGCCACTAAGCCAATAGCTTATTGACTGCTCGCGCAAACTGAAATCCTTCCCGAATTTCACTTGGCTTTGGCCCGCGCGGCATTCACCTTGGTCAGCAGGTCCTGCGACATCTGTTGCACCGGACCCGGAATTTTGGCCGCCTCCATCAATGCTTCCCTCGCCTCAGTCACTTTATTCAGCTTGGCATACGCGTAGCCCAAGCGATAGAGCGCGATTGCATACTGCTGGTCATCGGTCCCTTTCAGCAGCGCCGCGCCGGTTTTAAGTTCCGCTGCCGCCGCCGGTGTCTTGTCCTGTTTCATCAGCGCATAACCCAGCGTGGCGTGCGCGATGCCTCCCGAGAGCTTCCGCGATCGGTCGGCATCCGGTGCGTCAGCCTTGGCCACTTCAATCGCCTTCTGGGCATAACTGGTGGCTTTATTCAGGCTGCCGGGCTTCGGATCATCGGCGAACGTGCCGGCCAGAAGCAGCAGCGTCGGCAGGCTGTTCGGGTTGGTCTGCAGTGTCTTCTCCCCGTAGGAAATCAGACGTTGATTGTCTTTGAGCTCCGAGAGCGAAATCATGGCATAGGAGGCAACCTGCTCGTCGAAGCGCGAATTGGGAAATGCCGGGGTGAACCGCTCGATATTGCCCATCCGGGCCTTGGCGTCACTCTGCGAGGCAATCACATTGAAGGCGGCGGCCTCGAGAAATTCGTATGACGACTTGGCGCCCGCTCGTTCTTCTTCCAGACGGCTGGCGAAATCCTGATCGCTCATACCCTCCGGCTTTGTCTGCTTGCCGATTGAGGCATAAACTTCGCCGCCGCGCACGGCATAATCCATGACCTTGGCATTGTCTTTTTTCTGCTGCGCAACGCTGGCCTGCGAGACGAGGATGTCCAGGTTGCGGGGCGTGGCAGCCAGAGCTTTGTCGCCGAACTCCAGCGCTTTGTCCATATCTCCCCCGCTCTGGTAATACTGCGAAATCTGCCAGTCGGCGAAGGCCACGGCATCAGGATTCGAGCCGAACTGCTGCGCCACGTCCTGATACATGGCTAATTTTTTCTGCGCATCGGCTTCGTTTGAAGCGGCCTGCAGAGCTTTGTCTTCCGGTGTACCGGCCGGGATGGAAATTTTTTGTAACTGACTTTCCGCGCTCAAACCAATCAACAACAAGGAAGTGAGAATCAGATAACGTCTCATAAGCACCCCCGCGTAGCGGCGCAATCGTAGCTCTGGAATGGCGCAGAAGCAAGAATTCTTCTGCCTGCGGGCCCTCGGCGGCATTGTGCTATAGTCGCGGCACATGCCGCGCGGACGCTGGCGCAACTCCATTTTTTTCATCGTGCTGGTTGCGTTGCTGCTGCGTGTTGCGGTCATAACTGTCTGCCACACCTACCGCATCACTCCTCGCCGGGACCACTTCCAGTTCGGCTGGGAGATGGGCCGGATCGCGCGTTCCATCGCTTCCGGCCAGGGATTCAGTTCCCCGACCGATTTGCCCACCGGCTCCAGCGCCTGGGCTCCGCCGGTCTATCCCTACATTCTGGCGGCAATATTCAAGCTCAGCGGCAGTTACACGCCCCTGTCAGCGTGGCTGATTCTGGTTTTCAACAGCGTTTTTTCTGCGTTGACCTGCTGGACTTTGTACGAAATCGCAATCCGCATTTACAACGATAAAGTGGCGCGGGCCGCGGCCTGGACTTGGGCGCTGTTTCCATACGCCATCTACTGGCCAGTACGCGTGGTTTGGGAGATGAGCCTGAGCGCGTTTTTACTCAGCATCGTATTCCTGCTGGCATTGCGAATGAAAGAAAGCTCGCGGTTAAAGGACTGGATTGTGTTCGGGTTGCTGTGGGGCCTGATTGCGCTCACCAATACTGCGGTTCTCTCCCTGCTGCCTTTCTTCCTGCTGTGGCTGCTGGATTTTGCCAAACTCCGGCGAAATCTTCTGAACTCCGCGCTCGTGCTGGCCATGATGGCACTGGTGATCGCTCCCTGGCTGGTACGCAACTACTCGGTCTTTGGCAGATTCGTTTTCATTCGCGACAATCTTCCGCTTGAGATGCACATGGCCAACAACGACCAGTCGGAAGGCCTCTGGACGCGCAGCGAACATCCGGGAAATGATCCGGAAGCCATGCGGCAGTTTCAGCAGCTCGGCGAAATTCGCTTTATGGATTTGAAGCGCCAGGAAGTGAACCAGTTCATTCGGGAGCATCCCGGGCGGTTCGCGTGGTTCACTTTGCAGCGCGCGATGTATTTTTGGATCGGGACGCCCCAAGCGGATTATGTGGCCGGCTACGACCTGCGGCTGGCGCGCCACCTGGCGTTTCTGCTGCCCGCCATTTTTGCCTGGGCGGGATTGTTTCTCAGCCTGCGTGACCGAATTCCGGCAAGCTTTCTACTCGCCTGCTGTCTCGTAATCTATCCGCTGCCGTACTACCTGGTGAATCCATTCCCTCGCTACAAACACGCAATTGAGCCGGAGATAATCCTGCTTGCGGTTTATCTGTTCTGGAGCGCGAGCCAGAAACAAATTTTCCTCAAGCGCTAGCGGTTCGGCTCGTTGGCGAGCCAACCTGCTTCATGTAGTCTGAACAGTGCGCTCCATTCTGCAGAAGCGGTCGCTCAAATTTGTTTTTGCGGCCAATCTGATCTCCATGCTCGGCAGCGGCATGAACTCGGCCGCGGTTGCCTGGTACATCCTGCAGGCCACTCACTCTGAGGTTGCGCTGGGAACATTCGCAGTCCTGCAGACGCTCCCCGCCATGTTGATGCTTCCCTTCACTGGCGTGTTTATCGATCGCGAGGACCGCCGGCGGCTGGTAATGCTGCTCGACGCCTCTCGCGCGGTGGTGATTCTAATCGTCACCTTGCTCGCCTTTGCCGGCAAGGTCAAACTCTGGCAACTGTATCTGATGAACACGCTGGTTGCCGCCGGCTTCTGGATGTTCTGGCCAACGATTACGGCCCTGATTCAGGAGCTCACCCCGGGCGAAGAGTTTGTTCACGCCAACACCTTTCTGCTGGCCGGAATTCAAGGTGGATGGCTGATCGCCGGGTCGATCGTGGGTTTCGTTTACAACCACATCGGCCTGGGCGGAGTTCTGCTGATCGATGTTTCCACTTATGTTGTGTCCTTCCTGTGCTACTTCGCGGTGCGTAAAGGGCGGCACATCGTGCCTCGCCCCGCCGAGTTGCAGGCTGACATCCAGGCGGCAGAGACTGCGTTCGCAAGGTTCAGCCGGGAGATGAAGGAGGGATTCGGCTTCGTCCTGCACAATCGCAGCCTGATTTTCATCGGATTCAGCTGGGCGCTTTTTCTGGGCGCCATGCTGACGGGTGTCGTTGTGACGGCGCCTCTAAGCGACCAGGTTTTCCATCGCGGCGCGGTCGGCTACGGGTGGCTGAATGCCGGCTGGGGAGTAGGCGCATTCGCCAGCGCAATCTACGCGCCGGCTCTCATTACCCGGTTAGGCAACCGGCGGGCGATTGCAATTTCCATGGGCGCTCTGGCGCTCTGCATGACCATCGCCCCGCTGGCGCCCATGCTGGCCCTCGCGGTTGCAGCTTACGCAGTGATGGGTTCAGGGCGCGGCGTGGCTGGGGTAGCCATGAACACGACGATCATGCAGCAGGTACCGCAACACTTCATGGGACGGGTCCAGAACACGTTCTACTTTGTCGGCACTATGTTGCAGATCATCCTGGGGTTTGTGGTCGGCGCGGTCGCGCAGTATAACCTCGCGGCCGGATTCGCGATTATCGGCCTGGTGTATGCCGTCGCGTTTGTAAGCGCGAGTTGGCCGGTGAAGGCGGGTGTTTCTGAACCGACTGTCAGCGTTGGCTGATCTTTTTCTGAGAACTGTCCTCTGAGAACCGAGAACCGATTTTTTGAAATCCGACAGCCCGCACTGGTAGTGGGCTACTTTGACCGCACATTCTTAAAAAGCTCGTAAAACCCTGCAGAAAGCACCAAGTATGCCGGGACGATGATTAGAAGCAAGAGCTTTGGCATCCCCGAAGTATAAAACTTGTAGATCATTATGGGGACTAGAACGATAAAGCCTATTGCTGCGTTTAGATAGTAGACCTTTGCAATTCTCCTACCGAGTCCCATCTAAGCTACCGCTCCTTCCACCCTCCGCTGTTCGTAAGACTCCCAGAGGGCAACCAAATCTTCTACGCTCCATAGCATGTCGCCAGTATGCCATGCAGCCTACTTGCCCTCGCCCTCAAATTCAAAGTAGCCCACTACGGCCCCTACTCATCCAGGTAGTCATGCAGCACTGGTGACTGTTATCCTTCTGCTTACTTTTTTCATCGGAGCCTTTCATGTCAGCCGAGCTTCAGGGCCGTGTTGCTGTAGTCTTCGGAGTCGCAAACAAGCGTTCGATCGCGTGGTCGATAGCGCAGGGACTGCACCAGGCCGGCGCAAAGCTGGCGGTGACTTACCAGAATGAGCGGCTGGAGCAGGAGGCGAAAGATCTGATCCTCTCTTTGCCCGGCGCCGAAGCTTTCATGTGCGATGTTTCAAGCGACGCAGCCATTGAACAATTGTTCGCGAAATTGAAAGAACGCTACGGCAAGCTGCACGTTCTGGTACATAGCGTCGCCTTCGCTCCCGCGGAAGAATTGAAAGGCGATTTCGTGAACACTACTCGTGAAGGCTTTCGCATAGCGCACGACGTGAGCGTTTATTCTTTGATCGCATTGGCCCGTGGTGCGGCTCCTCTTATGGAAGATGGGGGCAGCATCATCACCATGACCTATTACGGCGCCGAGAAAGTAGTGCCGCACTACAACGTGATGGGAGTCGCCAAGGCTGCCCTGGAATGCACAGTCCGTTACCTGGCGCAGGATCTGGGAAAGAAAAAGATCAGAGTCAATGCAATCTCCGCCGGGCCCATCAAAACACTTGCCGCGCGCGGCATTTCAGGCCTGAGCGACATGATGAAATCCCACGCAGAACGGGCACCCCTGCAGCGGAACGTAGATGTGAATGAAGTCGGGAGTACAGGTGTGTTCCTTGCCTCCGATGGCAGTTCAGGAATCACTGGAGAAGTGATCTACGTGGATTGCGGCTACAACATCATGGGTTTTTAGTACGGTGTGGCGCGGGCGCCCTCGCCCGCGAGGCTACTGTTTCTTTTTGAAAAGCTTATTGTGGATGTCGGGCCAGAACTCATCGAACACGTATCCTGCCACGTTGTAACCAAGCGCGATCCCGCTTCGGCTCAGAGTAAGTCCAAGACCGCGATCGCTGTCAGGATAATACGCGTTCGAAATCCCTCCCGCTGTGAAGGCTCCCAGGATTCCTGAATAGTTGAACTGCTTTCCGCCCCGATCGGCGTGGGTAATGAACACCCGTGAAATGGCATACGCAGTTCTTTTGCCGCCACTCCCTTCGCCCAGCCGGAAGTATCTTGGATCCTGTTTCAGCAGGCTGGGATAAGCGAAGGTGCCCCAAAAGCCGGAGGATGCCTGATCGGCAAAGGCAGCGCCATAACGTTTCCCAAAGCCCTCTGCGCCTTGACCATATTCAGGAAAACCATTCGTAGCCTGGCTTATACCTGCCTGGAAACCGACAATTGCAAACTGAACCGGATCGAAGGCGGAACGTGCGAACAGTGCGAACTTCTGCGACGGCTTCAGCGGGCGAGCGTCTTTGAGACTGGTAACCGTGAATTGAGGCACGATGCCCAGAATTCTTTGTGACTTTTCTTTTTTCTCGACCTGTTTTTCTTGTTGCTCTTTGGTCTTCTCGCTGACTGGCGCTTCGGGCTTTGGTTGCGGTATCTGGGGAGAGCTTGCAGGTGGGTTCTGCGGCTTCGGGCTCTCCGCCTGGCCGATCGCAAGGCGGGCCGTCAATGACAGCGCCGACATAATTACCCATAGCAATCGATTTCTCATTTCCATTCAATCCGCATTGAAATGCACTTCTACCCGCCGCTTGTTCTCGGCGATGGCTTCAAGCACAATTTCAACATCGCGCTGCTGACGAAAGCGCTCAAACTTCTCTCCCCACTCTATCAGCAGCAGGCTGCGTTCGCTGAGCAGATCATCCAAACCCAGCGTCTCCAGTTCGCGCTGCGTATCCACGCGATACAGATCGATGTGATACAGGTCAGCCGAGGGGCCGCGATATTCGTGAATCAGGGTAAAGGTAGGACTATTGACCTCGTCTTCGGATGCGGCCTGAAATCCAGCGGCAATGCCCTTGACCAGGGTGGTTTTTCCGGACCCCAGATTGCCGCGCAGCAAAACTATTTTGGGAGGAGAAAGCAGGGGCGCCAGCGTTCGCCCCAGGGCCACGGTGTCGTCGGCTGATCGGGTAGTGTATTCTTGGTAATTTGCTTTGGTCGGAATCTGATCAGTATAGCTGGAACCGGGAAACAGCTCAGAACGCGTTGCTCTTCGAGAATTGTTTAGAGCGCAGCCCAATGAAGCTCTCGTCGGCCGCTGACTCAAGCACCATTCGCAGGGCGCGGTGGTCATCATCGCCCAGAGCCAGAAAACGAAAAGCCTGAAGGACATCGGAGCGCGTGCGGCTGGGCGCCAGCATCTCAGCCATGCCGCGCACCGGGCCGGATTGCGTCTGGAACGCGATTTCTACGAAGTCTCCCTGCTCCAGCGATTGCGTGAGTCGCAACAGTCCGCCAGTGACGGACACGGTTTGAAGCTTTGCCTTGGCCCGCGCGCCGTCCTGAAGGTGGATGACTGCCGGTACCGAGGCGCCTAACTTCGCGCGAGGAGCGCGCCGCTGCGAATTCACTTGCGGAAAGTGCGTCATAAAGCACCTCACTCTTTCATATCGGCATTATGCGCGAGGAGATTACTGAAGGGCTTGTACCGACTCAAACACAGATCCCACCTAGAATGAGACAGAAGAATCTTTCAGGTTATCGGCTGAGAGTCGAAACGCTTCCGGCAGGGCAGAGATTAAGTCAGTTGCCACCAGGCATTTTTCGCCCAGCCGATCACGTGCCACATCGCCTGCCATGCCATGCAGGTGGACTGCCGCCAGCACTGCCGTAAACTCGTGGCCTTTGCTTTGCGCCATCAATCCTGCTGTCATCCCGGTCAGGATGTCGCCCGTGCCGCCTGTCGCCATGCCGGCATTGCCGGTCGTATTTACCCAGACTTCACCGTCCGCTTTAGCGACCAGCGTCCGGTGCCCCTTCAGTACCACCATGACGTTGTGCTCACGAGCGACCTTCTGAGCCACCCCCAGCCGGTCATTCTGCACATCGGCGGTCGAGATCCCAGCCAATCGCGCCATCTCGCCAGGATGGGGAGTGATCACTAGCACGCGACCGCTGCCATCGAGTTCGCCTGCGCGGCCTTCGAATGCATTCAAGCCATCTGCATCCAGGACAGTTGGGATTTGAAACTTGTGGACCAGTGTCCGAACGAATTCGGCTGTCTCGTCATTCCGCGAAATTCCGGGTCCAATCGCGAGGACCGTCTTCCCCTTAGCCAGCAAATCCATGCTGCCGTATTCGAGTGCCCGCAGGGAAATGGTTCCCGCTTCGGTTACTTCGAGCGGCTCGGTCATCAGCTCGGGATGAAATCCGGCAACCGTCGAAAGTACTGATTTCGGTGTTGCTACGGTGGAAAGTCCGGAGCCCGCCCGCAGCGAAGCGATGCCCGCCATAGCGGCGGCGCCTGCCTTGCCCACCGAGCCCCCGACAACCATCACGTGCCCGAAATTTCCTTTGTTCGAATCTGCGGCCCGCGGGAGCAGCAAAGCGCCGAAGTCGCGTGGGGTAATCACATGCAACTTTAAATTCGAGGTGATTGCTTCTTCGGGCGACCCGATCCCGGCTACGATGGTCGGCCCGTCGGTGAGACGGCTAAACACATGTGCGGGGCGGGGAGCAGTGAAGGTGACGATCGCATCTGCCCTCGCCATGAGACTCGAATTGCCATTGACTGCGTCCGCATCTGCGCCGGAGGGGATATCAACCGCGATCACCGGAGCTTTTCCGCCGTTAATGGCGGCGATCGCCGCCGCGTAGAGACCCTGGACCGGCGGCTTAAAACCTGTGCCCAGGATTGCGTCCACCAGCACGTCGCATTTCAGCGTGCCTTCATTTTCCAGATCGGCGGCAGATGTCGCCGCCGTGACCGATGCCGCCACCGGAAGCCGCTGAAACATGTCGGCGGCGTCACCGCGCAGATCCGATGACTCAGCGAGCAGCAGAACGCGAACCGTTTTCCCGGCCTCATGCAGCTTGCGTGCAGCGACGAATCCATCACCGCCGTTGTTGCCCTTGCCGCAGATCACGCCGAAACTTTTGGCTTGCGGATAGCGTTTCAGTGCCAGGCGGGCCACTGCGGACCCGGCGTTCTCCATGAGAGTAAGAGAGCGTACGCCGAAGCGCTCGCTGGTAGCGCGGTCGATCGCTCGCATCTCGGCTGCGCTGACGATTTTCATGCGGGTTGGTTTCCGTTCAGCGCCTGCCCTGAGCGGGGAGCAGCAAACACTGGCTGAAAAAGCCTAATCCGCCATGGAAGGCGCGCGCTTAGGATCGCCGGCCAGTCTTGCCATCTGCACACGGCTATGATGGCGGCCGTAAAAGAAATAGATGAACATGCCCAGGATCAGCCAGATGATGAGGCGCAACCAGGTATCGCCCGGCAACCCCGCCATCATCAGGAACGAGATCAAAGCCCCCATAATCGGCACAAAAGGCACCATGGGGGTTTTGAAAGGGCGCGGAAGATCGGGATCGGTCCGGCGCAGAACCCAAACCCCTGCGCACACAATCACAAACGCCAGCAGCGTTCCGATGCTGACCAGTTCGCCAAGAATTGCAATCGGAATGACCGAGGCGAAGATAGCAACGAAGATGCCCACGAAGATCGATGAAATGTAAGGCGTCCTGAATTTTGTATGCACGGTGCAGAACCATCCCGGCAGCAAACGGTCACGCGACATGGAGAAGAAGACTCGTGACTGGCCGAGCAACATCACCACCATGGTGCTGGTAAGGCCGCAAATGGCGCCCAGTTTCACCAGCAGGCTTCCCCAACGCACACCGGTTTTATCGATTCCGATGGCAATCGGGTCGGGCACATTCAGCATGTCGTACTTGACCAGGCCGGTAAGAACGCCGGCGACAAGGATATAGAGAATGGTGCATACGACAAGCGACCCTAAAATTCCGATAGGCATGTCGCGTTTGGGATTTTTGGCTTCCTGTGCAGCGGTAGAGACGGCGTCAAATCCTATGTAGGCGAAGAATATGACCCCTGCCGCCCTTACCACTCCTGACCAGCCGTATTTACCGAACTCGCCTTCGTTGGGAGGCAGGAACGGCGTCCAGTTGGCTGAGGCCTGATCAAAATGGCGGAGAATATACGCGCCGCCGAGAGTGATGAAAATCAGGAGGACTGCAACTTTGATGACGACAATCGTGGAGTTGGCATTCGCGGATTCTTTAATACCGATCACGAGAATGGTTGTAACCAGCGCAATGCCAATAAAAGCGACCAGGTTGAAAACGCCGGTCTGGTGCTCGAGCGAATTTGGGTCAATCCCATTTGCTACGAGGGTTTTGGAAATTCTGCCCAACGCTTCCCAACGCCCGTGGTAATTAACGAACACCGCACCGGGGGTGCCGGCCAATGAGGGCGGAATGTGAATCCCGAAATCCTGCAACAGGCTCAGGACGTATCCGCTCCATCCCGAAGCGACAGTTGCCGCGCCGAACGCATATTCAAGGATGAGGTCCCAGCCGATGATCCAGGCAAAGATCTCGCCCAGCGTGGCGTAGCCATAGGTGTAGGCCGAGCCGGCGATCGGGATCATGGAGGCAAACTCGGCATAGCACAGGCCGGCGAAAACGCAGCCTAGCGCCGCCAGCATGAAGGAAAAAACGATAGCGGGGCCGGCATACTGCGCCGAGGCAGCACCCGTCAGCACAAAGATTCCGGTTCCGATAATGGCGCCGATACCGAGTGAAATCAGATTGCCCGCGCCCAGTGCTCGCTTCAGGCTGTGTTCACCCGTTTCTTGCGACTCCGAAAGAATCGTATTTATCGGCTTCTTGGCCAGCAGGTTTGGCATTCAGTTCTCCATTGCAGCTCAGATACGGGCTTCGCTCTTGCCTTCAGCCTTGGACCACAGGAAAAACAGCGGTATTCCCAACAACACAATGATCAATCCCGGCCAGGTGTACTGGGGTTTGTAGAGCAATAGTACGACATCTATAAACAAGGCCATAACAATGTAAATGGCCGGCAGTACCGGATAACCGAATGCCCGATAAGGCCGCTCGGCGTCGGGGCGGGTGCGCCGCAGCACGAACAATCCGACCATAGTCAGGATGTAAAAAACCAGCACTGCAAAAATGATGTAATCGAGTAACTGCCCATAACTGCCGGAGATGCACAGGAAGCAGGTCCATACCATCTGCACCATCAAGGAAACCCAGGGAGTCTTGTACCTGGAATGCAGTTTAGCCACGCTGCGGAAAAAAAGCCGGTCCTTGGCCATTGCGTAATATACGCGGGCCCCGGACAAAATCAGCCCATTGTTGCATCCGAAACTTGAGAGCAGAATAGCCACTGCCATGAGCGCTCCACCGATGGGGCCGAGCATCTGGGTCATCACCGCTGTGCCGACCCGGTCCTCCAGGGCATACTTCATGCCTCGTTCCAGCACGGAAACGCCGTTGGGATTTCCATCGAGCGGCAGGACGCTTAAATAGACAAAATTGCAGGCGATATAGAGGGCAATCACTACGCCCGTACCCAGCGCGAGCGACAACGGCAGATTGCGGCTGGGATTTTTTACTTCGCCGGCGGTAAAGGTCACATTGTTCCAGGCATCGGCGGAAAACAGCGATCCCACCTGCGCCACCGCCAGCACCGTGAGGGTGCTTACCAGCACGCCGCCACCGATGTCATGTAGAGCACCAAGCCCGGCGTTGTCCCAAAAGTGTCCGCTGAAATTGGCCGCGATCGCATGCGAATTACGACCCAAAATCAATCCCAACGCTGCCAGCCCAAGCAAAGCCGAAACCTTGGCGGTGGTGAAGATGTTCTGGATGATTGCACCCGTCTTGACCCCGAAGACATTGATTACGGAAAGGGCGATCACCAAAACAATGGCAACCAGGTTTTGCGTGTTGATACCGACATCCATGTTGCCCAGAACCATGGAGCCCAGCGTGAAGCGCGGAACTTTGACGATGTGCAGGATCCAATTGGTGGACGATATGGAGGGAAAGAACACTCCCAGAAACTTGCCGAAAGCGACGCCAACCGCAGCGATGGTCCCGGTCTGAATGACCAGGAACAGGGTCCAGCCGTAGAGAAAGCCCCAAAGAGGGCCCAGCGCTTCGCGCAGGTAAACATATTGGCCGCCGGCACGCGGCATCATGGCGGCAAGTTCGCCATAGCTCAGCGCGCCGACAATGGTGAGGAAACCGGTCACCAGCCAGGCGCCGATAAGCAGTGCGGGCGAGTTCACCTGACGCGCAATATCGGCCGAGACAATAAAGATGCCCGAGCCGATCATCGATCCCATCACCAGCATGGTGGCGCTGGTCAGGCCGAGGCCTTTTACGAGTTCAGCATCTTGTTGGTCAGCAGCGGTTCGCCGCGGCGTGGTGAGTGTCGGGTTGGGGTTAACCTGGGTACCCAAAATGAGTGAACTCCTGCTGCTGCGCTACTTTACCCCAACAAAGCCAGAAATTCCTCTGCTGATTTTGCCGGAGCGTGTGTTAAATCCGAGATCACCGCGACGCTGTCTGCCCCAGCGTCGATCACGGACTTGCAGTTGGCGCGCGTGATCCCGCCGATTGCGACCAGGGGTTTGCCGGTTAGAAGCCGGGCTCGGCGAACACCCTCCAGGCCAACCACCGGATCGGGATGCGCTTTGCTCGACGTCCCGAACACCGGTCCGATGGCGATGTAATCTGCCGGCCCAAGATTCGCGGTTTCGACCTGCTCAGGATTATGGGTCGAAACTCCCAACCAGAGTTCAGGCCCCACTACTTTCCGTACTCCATCGGGGGAAAGATCACCCTGGCCGACATGTACGCCGTCGAATCGCGCGGCGACGGCCAGGTCGGCACGATCATTCATGATCAATTTGACGGAATTTTCCATAACTCGTTTTAGTTGCTTGGCATGCGCCAGCATTTCGCGGGCATTCCCCGACTTATTGCGATATTGCATCAGCGTGCATCCGCCAGCCTGCAGCGCAAGGGCGAAATCCATCAGCCGCTCTTCCTTTAAGCTTTGATCCAGAATCGCGTACAGCTTGGGGAGGCTGATCATGACGCAGACCGGGAACCGAGAATTGGAGGCTTTCGTTGGCCGATGACCTCCGCCTACGCTGCTTCCCTGCCTTTCGCCAGAAACCGTTCAATAAAAGTAGTGTCCACGTTGCCAGCGCGAAAATCGGGGTCAGCGAGGATCCGCCTGTGCAGAGGTATGGTTGTAAAGATCCCTTCGACGATGAACATCTCGAGCGCTCTCGACATACGGGAGAGGGCTTCGGAACGGTCTTTGCCGCGCACGATCAGCTTGGCGATCAGAGAATCGTAATAAGGTGGAATTACGCCCTCGGCATAAGCGGCGGTATCAATGCGAACGCCGGTACCCCCGGGAGGGTTGAAGGTGGTAATTTTCCCCGCGGAGGGCGTGAATTTTTCCGGATGTTCAGCATTGATGCGGCACTCGATTGCGTGACCGCGATGCACGATCGGGCCCAGTAAGACATTTTCCATGCGCTCGCCGGCGGCGAGCAGAATCTGACTCTTCACCAGGTCTACATCGGTCACCATTTCGGTCACCGGATGCTCCACCTGAATACGGGTGTTCATCTCGATAAAGTAGAGCCGACGATCTTCATCCATGAGGAACTCAATGGTGCCGGCATTTACGTAGCCGATTTCCGACAGCGTTCGGCTCAGCACCTGCCCGATCTGTTCACGCAGTTCAGGTGTTACCTGGGTCGAGGGCGACTCTTCCAGCAGCTTCTGATGACGCCGCTGGATGGAGCATTCGCGCTCACCGAGGCTTACGACTTTCCCGTACTGATCGGCCAAGACCTGGAATTCAATGTGGCGCGGGCGTTCCACAAATTTTTCCATGTACAGGTCGCCGTTTCCGAAAGCCGCCGCTGCTTCCGATGACGCTGCCTGAAACAGCCCGGGCAGTTCTTCTTCGCTGCGCACGATCCGCATGCCGCGGCCGCCGCCTCCGGCCGAAGCTTTAATGATCACCGGAAAACCCACGGTACGAGCCCATTCCAGTGCCTCGCCCTCATTCGCCAGAACACCGTCTGATCCGGGCAAGATCGGCACGCCGGCCCGCTTCATGGCGCCGCGGGCTTTCTCTTTTTCGCCCATCAGCCGGGTTACTTCAGGAGGAGGGCCGATAAACTTGATGTTGCAGGTTTCGGCCACCTCGGCGAAGTTCGCGTTCTCCGCCAGCAGCCCGTAGCCGGGATGGATCGCATCCACGTTGGCGATCTCGGCGGCGCTGATCACAGCCGGAATGTTGAGATAACTTTGCGCCAATTGAGGAGGACCGATGCAGATGGCTTCGTCAGCGAAACGGACCGGCAGCGAGTTGCGGTCGGCCTCGCTGTAAATCGCAACCGATCTGATCCCAAGTTCCTTGCAGGCACAAATCACCCGCAAAGCTATTTCTCCGCGATTGGCAACCAGAATTTTTTTAAACATCCCGACTCACGAAGTCCGGACGTAACTGCCCGGCTTGTATATTTTGTGGTCGTTGATGGCGAGCACAAAAATAGCGCGTTCTCCGCGCCATAGATTTCGTCAGCTTTAACTTCTCGGCCTGATAGCAAAGAGCTCCTGGCCGTATTCAATCGGCTGCCCGTTGGCGGCCAACTTCTTTACCACTTCCCCGGCAATGTCTGATTCGATTTCGTTCATCAGTTTCATCGCCTCGACAATGCACAACAACTGACCGACTTCCACCACATCTCCGGCTTTGACAAAAGGTGGCGCGCCAGGAGATGGCGATTCGTAAAATGTGCCCACGATGGGAGAGCGCACGGTGTGCAGTTTTTCTTCGGCTGCGGGCTCTGCTTTCGCAGGTTCAGGCGGTGAAGCGGTCATGGCAGTCGGCGCTGCAACCATCGGTGGCGCCGCTTGCACCAGGTACTGAGGGCCGGAATGTTGCCCGGCTTCGCCGGCGCGCTTGACGCGCACCTTGACATCGCCGCGTTCGAGTTCGAACTCAGCAATGTCTTTTTCAATCAGAAATTCGATTAGCTCTTTCAGTTCTTTCTGATTCATCGTTCGCGGTGGGACTGATTAATTCTGTGCAACGGCGGAAGTCTGCCCGAAGACGGCCTAAATTGTGATCAGTTCCTTGCCGGCCGAGGTCAGAACTTCACAACCCCGCTCCGTGACTGCCACCATATCTTCGATCCGTACGCCCCATTTTCCAGGAACGTAGGCTCCGGGTTCGACGGTAATTACCATGCCCGACTTCAGAATTTCTTTTTGCCCCGCTGCCACCCGGGGAGCTTCGTGAATTTCCAAGCCTACACCATGACCGGTCGAGTGCGTGAAAAATTTAGCCAAGCCGCGCTTTTTCAGCAACTTGCGAGCCGCCTCATCAACCTCGCCGGTCGTGACTCCTGACCGCACCGACGAAACCGCAGCCTGCTGCGCTTCGAGTACAGCCTGATAAAAGTTCCGCGCCGCACTCGAAGGAGTGCCTACGTACACGGTGCGGGTCATGTCCGAACAATAACCAGCGAGTATAACACCGAAGTCGCAGACCACGAATCCCTTGCCGATTCTGGCCGAAGACGCCCTTCCGTGCGGCAAAGCCGAACGTGCGCCCGAAGCGATGATGGTTTCAAATGACATGGCTTCCGCTCCAGCTCTTCGCGCCGCGTACTCGAGCTCTGCAGCCGCTTCTATCTCGCGGACGCCCGGCCGTATCGCTCTCACAACGCGATTGAACAAGCTTGAGCCCAGGCTCACCGCTTTCCGAATGCGCGCGAGCTCAGCGCCGTCTTTGATCATCCTCAGGCGTTCCACCGTAGAGGCAGACGGTTGCACTTTCACCCGTGATGGCAACGCGCTGCGCAAAGCCGCTTGGGCGGCGACGGTAAGGTGCTCGCTTTCTATCCCCAGCCGGACGCGGCCGCGAGCGTGCCCCTCGAGCCATTCAGCAGCCTGGATCGCAGGCGCTTTCTTGCCGATGACGACATGTGCCCCCGCCGTCTCCGCGCGGGCCTGGGTGCGGTAGCGGCCGTCTGTAAACAGAATGCTGCGGTCTTCAGTTACCAGTAAGCCGCCCGAGCTTCCAGTAAAGCCAGAGAGATAACGAATGTTAGGAAAGTGGGTTACAAGCAGAGCCTGCAGCGCGTTGTCGGCCAGCACCGCGCGCAGTTGCTTCACTCGAGCTTCGGCCATCTGCTGAGTCTATCAGCCGCTACAAACAGAATCGCCGGACTCTGGTTGCCCAGCAGTCCGGCGTCTCTTACTGCTAACTTGCGTACGACTATGTCTGAATGATGCGCGGCGTGATGAAGAAGATCAACTCCTGGTTGGAAGTTGAAACCGCCTTGTGCTTGAACAGGTTGCCGAGCGCCGGGATGTTGCCGAGCAGAGGCACCTGCGAAACGTTGACCGAATTCTGGGTCTGAATCACACCGCCGATCACTACCGTTCCACCGTCGGTGACCAGAACCTGGGTGGTGGCCTGCTGCGTGATCAGTGTCGGGTTGCCCTGAACGGTGCGTCCAAAGTCCGGAGTGGTGTTTTCCACGTCCACGTTCAGGAAGATGGTGCCTTCCGACGTGATCTGCGGAACCACAGTCAGGCGCAGGAACGCGTCCACGTAGGTGACCGTGGGCGGTCCACCCAACTGGGCCTGAGTGACGATGGGAACACGCACACCCTGGCGGATAAGCGCCTGGATGTTGTTCTGGGTGACTACACGCGGACGAGAAAGAATCTTCAGCAATCCGCGCGACTCAGCCATGGTCAGAATCGCGTCAATACGTATGTTGTTGCTGGAGTTCTGGAACCCGATACCGCTGGTCGGGCTGGTGACCGGCAGGTTCGAGAACAACGGAATCTGATTCAGGCTGGTTCCGGTAGGAGCGGCACTTCCAATAATCGTATACAGCGGGTTGCCGCCGAAGGTTCCGATGGGAGAGGTACCGACGCTGCCGGCGCCGCCCACGGTAGTAGTGCCGTTACCCCAGCCAAAGCCGAACTGGGTACCGATATCGCGCGCGAAGCTCCGAGTGGCTGCTACCACGCGGGCTTCGATTTCCACTTCCTGTGTCTTGCGGTCGAGCTGTGCCAGCAAGCGATCGACGCCGGGCAGCACGGCCGGGATATCTTCGATGATCAGAGCGTTGGTGCGATCGTCCGCGATCACATCGCCGCGCTGGGTGAGGAATTTCTTGATGATCGGCACCACATCTTTCGAGTGGGCATAGCTCAGGAAGCGGGTGATAGTGACTTTCTCAACTGCCAGAGCTTCAGCTTCCTGCTCTGCGCGCTTTGCATCCGCTTCTTTGCGCAGAGTGTCAACGGTTGCGATGCGCAACACGTTTCCGTCGAGCTGCCGGGCCAGGCCGTTATTCTTCAAAACGATGTCCAGAGCCTGATCCCACGGCACGTCATCGAGCACAATGGTCAGGTTGCCATGCACGTTGGGGTCAAGCACCACGTTCAGCCCGCTGATCTCGTGAATCAGGCGGAAGAAATCTTTCAGGTCGACGTCCTTCAGATTTACCGAGATGGGCTCACCGGTGTATTTCGCACCAATGGCAGGCTGCGTCGAGAGCTGAGCCTTCTGCTCAGCGGAAAGGTTCACCGCAGGCTGGGACTGAACCGCTGCGCCCGACTGCATGGCGCTCGGCGCAGGCAGCAGATTGCCTTCTGGCCGCTCGGCGAATTTCTGTGCCGCATTGGCTGCACGCTCGCCCGGCTCAGGAGTTTCGGTTTTGGTGTCGGTCTCTTTCGGCTTATAAGAAGGTTCGAGGAATATGAAGTCGGTCGGCGATGACGCCTTCGCGACCTTCGGCATTTCAGGAGCGGCGTTCATCGCCAGTTCCTGCTTTGCCGCAACCACCGGCTTTACAACCAGCGGCACGGGGCCCTTTGCGATCTCGGGCAGGTGCAGCTTGAGGACAACTTTGTCGCCCTCGACCGGAAGCAGCTCATACTTGCAGGCCTGCTCCAGATCGATCACGACGCGAGTGTTGCTGCGACCGTCCATACCAATGCGCACGCCCTTGACGCCGTCGGCATCGACCGCGAGCTGGTGGCGGGAAGTGGCCATCACGGTGTTGGGCAAATCCAGCAGGATGCGCGCCGGATGATCCAGCGTGCTCACATGCGGTTTGACCGCGCCGTGGGTTGTGACTTCCAGGCTCAACTCGTTGCCGCCGCGCGCCACATTGATTTTTTGCAGTGTGGCAGGCGCGACCGAGTCGGTGCCCGTCTTCTGCGTCTCCGCCGCGGCTGCGATGAACACCATCATCAGCAGTGGCACGAAAACACTCAGCAGTTGCTTGCGCATTTCGCTTCTCCCCGTGGGCCTGACTTCCGTTAAGCCCGTGATCTTGCTTTGTAATGCCCCAACTCTCCGCTTAAACCGCCGGAGTCATAATTCTTTTGGTCACTTCGCGCTGGAACGGCTTGCCCAGCTTGTCCTGAATGTTCTGCTTAAACACGATGGAGTCGCCGGTGATCTTGACTACAAATCCGTTGAACACCGGGTCGTTCTGGCGCAGGAAGTAGGCTTTGTTCACCGCATTCACTACCACGGCGATGAATCCGTTGTCCGACTTGACCACGCCTTTCAAATCGATTTGCTCGATGGTCAGGCACTTCTTGCCGGTGCTGCAGCCTGAATCGGCGAAGCCGCGATTTACGACTGGACTGAGGAAAGGATCGCGCCTGCCTGCCATGCTGATAGTCTTGGGCGCTTCCTTCTTGCCATCTGCGGGCTTCTTTTTGGCTTCGACCTCGATCTTCTCGCTGGCCTCTTTCTTAGCAACCGCGGTTTGCGTCTTGGAGCCAGCTTTTTTTGCCGCCGCCGGCTTCGTCTTCCGGGCGATGCTTGCTGGCGCGGCATAAGGCGAGCGAATAGGCTTCTCGACCGCCGCGGTTTTGTTCGCACCTGGCGCAGCCGATGATGGATTGGCAGCAGTGTTCTGCGAAGCTGCCAGCGCAGCATTGCTGTCGATCGCTTTCTTTTGCTGCACTGCGTGCATGGTGTCTCGCGTGTTCTGGATGATGTCCGGGTTCTGCGCCCAGGCGCTTCCCGCCATCAGTCCAAGTAACAGAAATCCTGTCTTCAGCTTCATAGGCGTTCCTACCTTTTCGCTGCCGCTGGCTGGGCAGTTTTACTGTTTCCCGGATCCAGGTCATGACTGAAGAACGTCGTAGCCGTGCAGGTGGCCACTACGCTCTCGCCAGCCGCGTACTGGTATGTATGCTTGGTTTTGGCGTCGCTTGGCTTCTTCACCGTTGCCACCAGAAGGCCCGAAACATTCACGATCCGCTCCAGCTTGCCGACGCGGTCGAAGAAGTTGAGCATGGAGTAATACGGTCCATCCAGTTCCATTTCGAATGGAACCTCGGTGAAATACTCCTTCGAAGCGTAGGGCATGGCGGTGTAGCGCCGCAGTTCGATTCCCGCCTTGCCGGCTTCGGCGTCCATCATGCGCATGAAGTTATCGACTTCCTTCTCGTCGGGAACGATGCGCCGCTCGATCTCAAGCTGCTGCTTAAGGCTGGCCAGCTGGCGTTCGATCTCGGCCAGTTTCGGCCGGTACGATTCCAGCTCCGCATTCTCACGCAGCTTGGCATCCAGGTTCTGCTGCGCCAGTTCATTGGCCTGGCGCTGGGACTTGAACACCGTGAAGAACAACGCTGCCGACAGCAACGCCGCTCCCCCCAGCAACACTCCCCAAAGTTTTAGGCCCGACATCTCTTCGAAGTTCATATCCCCGCCTTTAGGATTTCGCCCTTTCGCAAGTGAGCGTGAAGCTAAACGCCTGCATTTCCTTGAAAGTGTCGTCCTGGTAAGTTTCTTTGATCTCGATGTTTTTGAAGTAACCGGTCTTTTGCAGATTGGTGATCAGGGATGCCACGGCATCGGTGCTGAGCGCCATGCCTTCGATCGCGACATTGGACCCCTGGTCTTTCATCGAGTTCAACCAGACCGCCTCGGTGTTGTTCACGGTTCCCGCCACGGTGGCCAGCAGATCAACCGGCCCGGACTGCGCCTTGCGCAGCTGGTCGATCACATCCACTCTGCGCTTATAGTTGTCCGCTTCCCGCTGCCTTTCCAGGTAGCGTGCTTTCACATCGGAAAGTTCGCGGTTCTTTTGTTCCGCCACGGCCATGTTTTTGGCAATGGTCTGCTTCTGCTGATCCAGCCGGTACCAGTAGCCGAAGTTGACTACGGCTACGATCACCAGCACCAGCAGCAGCTTCATCTTGGGCGAGCCAACGTCACCCACTTCCATGACTGCAGCGGAAGATCCCGAAGCGCGTTTGCCTTTGCCTTTTTGTGTGCCCAGCAGGTTGATTCGGATCATAAGTCGTCAAAACTCCTTAAGGCCAAACCTACCGCAACTGCCATCTGGCCAGCGTTCTGCTCGATCAACGCCATTCCCGCCCCGTCCGCCGGAGGTGCAATCCGCTGAAAGGGATTGAAAATCTCCACCGGCAACGAGAACTCCTGGCGCAGCGCTTCTACCAGCCCCGGAACCTTCGAAGAGCCTCCGGCCAGATAGATCTTCTCGATGTGCTCGCCCGCCGCGCTGGCGCGGAAGAAATCAAACGTCTTCTGAATCTCGAGCACGATAATCTCGGTCACCTGCTGCAGGATCGGCGTCTTTGCGTCTTCGCTCACCGTCCCCACTTTGTTTCCCAGCTTCAACGACTCGGCGTCATCGAAGCTCAGGTCGAGTTCCTTCTGCAGTGAATCCGTGTACTGATGTCCGCCCACGCTGACGTCGCGCGGGAACAGGGGAGTGGTGCCTTTGACGATGTTGATATTCATCACGCTGGCGCCCAGGTTCAGCAACGCAACTACCTGTCCCGGTGCAGGCTCGTAGTTGTACTCGTAGCAGTTCTGCAGCGCGAGGGCGTCGATGTCCACAATAGCCGGACTCTTCCCCGCCATCGAGAGTACGTTGGTGTAGTTGAGAATCTTGTCCTTCTTGACTGCCACCAGCAATACGTCCATCTGCGGGCTGCCGGCGTCTTCGGAAAGGATCTGGTAGTCGAGGTTTACGTCCGCCAGGTCGAAGGGAATGTGCTGAGCCGCTTCCCGTTCGATGGTCTCGGCCAGTTCCTGATCGCTCATCGAGGGCAGCGAGATCTTTTTAACGATCACCGAGTGCCCGCTGACCGCGGTGGCAACCGCCTTGGTCTTGATCTGGTTCTCGGTAAACAGCTTGGAAATTGCGCTTGAAACCTGGCCCGAGTCCACGATCATGGAATCCACCACGATGTCCGGCGCCAGCGCCTCTAATCCGAGGTGCGCCACTTCGATGCCGTTGCGCCCTTTTTTCAGCTCCACTGCCTTGATGCTCGAGGAGCCCACATCCAGACCTACTATCGTCTTCGATCCGAATCCAAACATGTGCCCACCTTCTGCTTGCTAGTGTGTGGCGCGGCCACTTTTGTCCGCGCTGTTTCTATAAAGTTCCGGCCGCTTTCACCGCAGCCTTGGGTTTTCTTTTGCTCTTCGCTTCCATCTGGTTCGACTTCTCTTCCATCCACTGGTCCAGCTTCGATTTCTTGAAGCGCCAGCGGTTTCCCAGCTTGAAAGCGGGTATTTTCTGCTCGCCAACGTACTTGTACAGCGTGTCCGCGCTCACCCCCAGGTACTGCGAAGCCTGGCGAATGTTCATCACTTCTCGCGAGTCAGCCATAGTTTCAAAACCCTTTCCACAGCCTCAGGCCCGGCCTGCCGCTGTATCTCGCGGCACACAAGGCAAACTTGGGAGAAAATTCCTCGTTCCGGTTGGGTTCGAGTGAATTTTGGTGGACTGAGCATATCTCAACCCGAAAAGCGCCTGGGTCATGGCGTATTTCCGTGTTTCTTTGGGTTTTATGCCTGTTTTCTGGAAATCTACTTCAGCGCAATTGTAGTGTGATCCTATCTATTGCGTGGCGAGAACATTGGGCTACTGCTAATTGGGGTGTTTATTCAATCGGTTCGAGCGGTACCGCTGGAGGGTAACCAAAGTACGACAGACGTTACTCACGTGTCAGTCGTCATGGAAAGGAAGGAAATGCGGGGCTTCTGGACACAAATAAAGGAGTTCCCGCTTCTGCGAGAACTCCTGGGATACCTGAATCGAGCTTATCTTCCAGCCACTTCGCCAAAAGGAGTATCGGCAGGAATTCCGTAATGGGAATAAACGTCTCTCATGCGGCCTTCCATGCTTCTCATCTCGCCAGCGTTGTTGGTGTTTCGATACTGCATCCAGCGATCATAGTAGCTGTTGAACCGGCCCTGGTCTTCTGCAGAGAGCCGTCCGCGCCACGCGCCGCCACCATATCCGGGCCGCGAGTAAACGCGATCGCGATCATGGTCACGATGCCAGGCGCGATCGCGGGCATCGTCCCAATCTCCGTGATGCTCACGATGCCAGGCTCGATCCCTATCATTGTCCCAACGATCATCACGGTCATGATCACGGTCGCGATCACGATCCCGGTCGCGATCCTGCGGGCCATAGTAGGCGACCTGTTTTAATCCGATCGCTGAGGCTTGCTTCCCAGATGCCGGCTGACGATCCTGAGCAGCAACCAGCGAAGCAGCCAGGAACATCAGGGCGGATATCACTATCAAACGATTTCTCATGTCTCCTCCGCAGGCGGAGCGGTGGCCTGCGCCTGTTCGGACGCCAGCCATGCTGAAACGGTTGGTTGGTTCAACGATTATGTGGCCAGAAAGAGAGAAGCCCGGGTCGGGCCCGGGCTTAATCGGAAGGCAACTGCGTCAGTATCGCAGGCCTTGCGAGGCTACTCGGTCGAAAGGAACATTGTGCGAAATGCCGTAATGGTCATAAACGTCGAACATGCGCTTTTCCATGCTGATGATCTCGTCGCGATTGTTAGTGCGGCGGTAATTCAGCCAGCGCTGGAAGTAGCTGTCAAACCGGCCTTGATCTGACCCTGACAGCCGTTGATTCTGCGTCCAGTAGCCACGATCACGATCGCGATAACGGTCCCAGTCTCCGCGCCGGTCGCGGTCCCAATCGCGGTCTTGGCGGTCCCAGTCACGATCGCGGTGGCTATACCAATCCCAATCGTAGTCGCGGGCTGGCCGACCGTAGCCATAATCGCCACCCGGACCACCGTAGCCGCCGCCATTGCTGGCGATACGACCGTATGGAGTGTTGGCAGGAATTCCGTAGTGACGATAAATGTCCTGCATACGGCCTTCCATACTGCGAATTTCGTCGCGATTGTTGGTGCGCCGGTACTCCTGCCAGCGCGAGAAGTAACTGTCAAAACGACGCTGATCATCTCCCGAAAGGCGACGGCCATACTGCGCAAAAGCCGGCACCAGCATGACCAGGATCAGCGAGGAAAGCATTAAGATTCGCTTCATTTTTTGTGTCCTCCGAATAGGGCAGGACCAGTCAACACGCCCCTTGGCTTTTGAGAGCCGCGTGATCAACAGGGTTGCTTGCCGGCCATCCCAGAAATCAATTCCAAACTCAACTCCTTCCTGTTGCTTATAAACTCAGAACTCGGCCAATTGTTTCATGCCCCGGTATAAGTCGTTGGCCTGCGGCAGGATGGCATCTTCCAGAATGGGTTGATAAGCCACAAAAGTATCCAGCGCTGCCACCCGGCGCACCGGAGCGTCGAGGTGCTCAAATAACTGGTCCGCGATGCGGGCCGCGATTTCTGCCCCATAGCCCCAGCTGATGGTGTCTTCGTAGGCTACGAGGACGCGATTGGTCTTGGTCACCGAAGTTGCGATGGTCTCCCAGTCGTAAGGGTTCAGGGTGCGTAAATCGATAAGCTCAACCCTGATTCCTTCTTCGCGCTCCAGTTTCTGGGCCGCCTGCAAGGCACGTGGAACCACGGCGCCACTTTCCAGCACAGTGGGATCCGAAGCTTGGAATTCACGTGACTTGAAGTCGCGGC
>JADMIO011356655.1_pt1 | contig 88126 bp, 68 predicted proteins | sample 8958161 | NCBI WGS metagenome assembly JADMIO01 (sample SAMN16585339, study PRJNA669376) | soil metagenome | isolation source: Crop rotation soil | place: USA: Cullars Rotation, Alabama | collected 2011 | reverse complement strand
CGCGACAACTTGTCCACGTGGAATTCTAAGCTTAGGATCCCAATGTGCTGGAAATTCAACTTAAAAACTGCATCATCTTCATTTGTACCTTTAACAAAGTCCAGTTCCTTTTTGCCACAGATACCACATGCACTCACGGAAAGAAGAGTTCTTTTATTGATAACACTATACTCCTTTTCCGGAATATTCACATTCACCTTTGTGATGTTTCCGAGCTCATTTTTTTCAAGTACTTCAAAAGAAAAATGCGATCCTTTGCCTTTATAAATTCCTTCAGTAAATAACAATCCTCTTGTCAATTCAGCTTCGTTACCCGGTGTTTGCATAGTAACAGTTAATGGTTCCGAATTGATAAAAACAGAAAGTGCCTCTTCAACAGTTAACGTATCCTCTACAGAACTTTTTTTCTCACCATCAAAACGTACCGCTTCGTATCGGGTTGTTTCATTCATTATCATTTCATTTGAAAAAAATTAAGTGTCCTGGATCGTTTATGACAATCCGATGATCACACCATTGTCGTCGATATCCATTCCTTCGCTGGCGGGAACGGCGGGCAACCCAGGCATTCGCATCATCTCTCCCAGGATCGGAATGACAAAACCTGCACCGACTGCAAACTCGAATTCCCTGACAGTTACGATGAAATTCTGCGGCCGGCCGATTTTGCCCTCATCATCACTGAATGACTTTTGTGTTTTTGCAACGCAGATCGGTAAGTTTCCTAACCCCAGCTTGTCTATGATCCTCAGATCGCTCTCGGCCTCCTTTGTGTACTGCACCGCGTCAGCACCGTAAATATCAACGGCAATCTTCGATATTTTTTCCTTAACGGGAAGATTCCAATCATAAAGTGGTTTGAATTTATTTCTATCCGATGCAATTTCCTGCACCACCGCTTCGGCCAGGTCCCTCATTCCCTCCCCACCCTGCACAAAACCTCTTGCAATAATTGCGCTGACCCCAAGATCAGCACATTTCTTTATCACCAGATCCATTTCTTCCTGTGTATCTGTTGGAAAATGATTGATCGCAACCACAGGATGAAGTCCGAATTTTTTGCAGTTTTCAATGTGTTTTTCAAGGTTCGCAAAACCATTTTTCACTTTCTCAAGATCGGGTGTATTATATTCTTCCTTTTTCGCTCCTCCATGATGACGTAATGCGCGTATGGTCGCTACCAATACCAATGCATCAGGAGCAAGCTTTCCATAACCACACTTTATATTCATGAATTTTTCTGCCCCGAGGTCTGCTCCGAAGCCTGCCTCAGTGACAACGTAATCATTTGTCGAAAGTCCCATCTTCGTTGCAAGGATCGTATTTGTACCCTGCGCGATATTTGCGAATGGTCCTCCGTGTATGATGGCTGGATTTCCTTCGAGTGTCTGAACGAGGTTTGGCTTGATTGCATCCTTCAGCAGAATGGCCATTGCCCCTTCCGCTTTAAGATCCCTTGCATACACAGGCTTTTTTTCCATTGTAAAGCCGACAAAAATATTTCCGAGCTTTTGCTTGAGATCATTCAGTCCACTGCTCATGCACAGAATAGCCATTACCTCTGAAGCAGCAGTAATATTAAAACCATCCTCTCTCGGAATACCATTACCTGTACCTCCCAGGCCAATGGTCGTTTTCCGGAGCGAACGGTCGTTCATGTCCATTACCCGTTTCCAGTAGATCTGTCTCGGATCAAGATTCAACGAGTGCTGCTTATTCTGCAGGTTATTATCAATAAGCGCGGAAAGCAGGTTGTTTGCTTTTTCTATAGCTGAAAAATCGCCGGTAAAATGCAGGTTGATATCCTCCATCGGGACTACCTGTGAATAGCCGCCACCGGCCGCTCCTCCTTTAATTCCGAACACAGGACCCAATGAGGGTTCACGAAGCACTACGGTCGCTTTTCTTCCTATTTTATTCAACCCCTCCGTCAGTCCTATTGAAATGGTCGTTTTTCCTTCTCCGGCAGGAGTAGGTGTTATGGCTGTTACGAGAATGAGCTTGCTTCTTTTCGCTTTATCTTCGGAGATGAACTTCAGCGGAAGCTTTGCCTTGAAGCTGCCGTATTGTTCAATATCCTCTGCGTGAATGTTCAGTTTTTCGGCAATCTTATTAATGTGCTGCATCTTGCAGTTCTGGGCTATTTCCAGATCGGTTGGAAAGGACATAACGAGTGATTTATTTTTAAACAGCTTTAAACATTCATTAACGCGGCTAAGCCGATACCGACTATGATCGAAAGAAATTTCATCCAGTTAAAACGATGTCCTTCCTCGCTTTCAAAAATAATGGTTGTTGAGACATGAAGAAGGATCCCGATCAGCACTCCTGTAACCCGGGGTGCCAGGTCTTCCACTCCACTCCATTCGCTTTCGTGCAGCAGGAAATGGCATAAAGCACCCGCTGGTGCTATCAAGGCAAAGACCACAAGCCAGAAAAAAGCCCGTGCTTTTTTCCATCCGGAATTCACCAGCAAAGCAGTGAAGACAAGAGCCTCGGTTATCTTATGCAGCGATATTCCAAGTAATAATGTACTCCTGTGATCATGCACCATCCCTTCATGACCGTGATCATGCCCATGTCCTTCATAAGGTGCCCCAAAAGGCATTCCCTCAATAAAAGCATGAATCCACAGCGAGGCCATTACAGTGAAAAAAAAACGGCTGCCTGCATGCCTGTGTGTGTGTGCATGTCCGTGCTCTACGCCATGGCTGAAAAAATCGAGAATTACCTGAAGCATGAAGCCGGCCAGCACATAATATCCTGCATTTGGAATATCTGCAGCAAACAGGTCGGGAAACAGATGCAATAATGCCAGCCCGAGAAGATAGGCCGCACTGAAAGAAAGCAGAAGCTTGAGTCCTGTTCCGCTTTGTTTTTTCGTCAATAAAAAAATGATTCCCCCTCCTAATGCGGAGATGAATAAAACAAAGGCGTATAACCAGGGAGCTTCAGTCATTTGCGACGGGCAATAATAATCAATCGTTCTGAATTTTCTTTTTCAAAAGAGTTAAGCGAATAATCACCGAAAGTCTGAATGATATCCAATCCGGCCTCCTCGATCATTCCTGTCAGCTCTGAAGCGGTGATCAGCTGAACCTTCTCTTCAAAACGTAAAACCTCGTTTCTGTCTTCTACATCGATCGTTTTAACGATCTGTTTTCCTCTGATCTCTCTACAGATAGAAAAAAGGACATTACCCACTTCCTTTTTTTCCATCTTTTCCATTTTTTGCTCGACATAATTTGCATTAAAATAATCTATGACAAAAAGACCATCCTTTTTAAGATGTGCAACAACCCGGTCAAGAACTTTTCTATTCTCCTCATCATTTTCGAAATATCCAAAGCTGGTAAATAAGTTAAAAACCACATCGAAGGTTTGTTGGAGATCAAAGGTTCTCATATCCCCCTGGAAAAAAAGGAGACCCTTGTCCTCAAATTTTTTTGCATAGGCAATGTTGTTATCTGATAAGTCTATTCCGGTAACGCTGTAACCTAGATTATGCAGGATAATACTGTGCCTTCCTCTGCCACATGCCAGATCCAGGAGTAAAGAATCATCGGAAAGCCTGAGCACCTTTATAAGGCGACCAATAAAGTTAACAGCTTCTGCCTGATCGCGGTGGCTGTAGAGTAGTGAATAGTACATTGAATTGAACCATGTCCTGAACCATTCTGACTGCTTTGTTTTCAAGTAAAATATGATTTTCCGCGGGCTTCAAAGATATGAACGTATGGGTCGTTGAAAGTTTGCAAAAGTGTTTTTCCGAAAGAGCAAAACAATGTGCACCTTGCCGGTGCTTAACTTCAAAAAGCGATTATGGAAGGTATTCAATTACAATCATCTCCAAAAACTCCGGGGATCCGCTTTTCACCGGAAGAGGGAATCCTTGAGATAAAAGGAAGGTCTATTCCGGAAAATTCCCTGGAATTCTATAAACCCCTGATCGATTGGGTCGAAGCGTATGGACGCGCCCCGGTGACCGAAACAAATGTCCATGTGCATCTGGAATATTTTAACACCAGCAGCAGCAAATGCCTGCTCGACCTTTTCAAACGGCTGGAAAATGTGAATGGCAAGGTTACTATTCACTGGTATTATGAGCAGGACGATGAGGACATGCTTGAGGCAGGAGAAGATTATGAAGCGATCATCAGCATTCCTTTTAAAATGATTGAAGTAGAGGACATGGCCTGACTCGATAATTCCGGAAAAACATTCTGACTTGACTGATTGTTAAGTTTCCCTTGACTGTTTTTAAGGTTAAATTTTTATATTGCGCTGTCTTTGATAAGACACTAATTCCTGTTTCGGCTTCCAGCGAACATGAACTGGCATTTTTCAAGCGCATGCCTGCTAAACTTTTTAAGCGCGTATCTTGCTTTGATTTGCCTGGCTGTTAGTCTGAACAGGCATTGTATTTTATAACCTAAAAACAAATTCTGATGATCAAGCGAGAAACTCTCCTGCTTTTAAAGCCGCACTTTTTTCTTACCGTCCTTTCAATCGGCATAATCCTTACGATTACGATAAGCGCTTCCGGGCAATGCAAACCGATAATTAAAGTTGACGGTGTTCCTACTGTAATTAATCAAAATGATGACTTTGGTCTTGAGTTTCCTTTTTGGTTGAAGGAAGGCCAGACCCTGGCTGTTGGTTCAAGCGTAAATTCCATTTCCGTGATTGAATTTACTGTTAATGGCGCTGCATTGGAATTTTCGCAGATTTTGAATATTACCTCAACCACTCCTGTGGCTGTTCCTTCGGGAACCGTTTGGAAGCTCGAATCTGCGTTAAAAGTGAATAATTCTTCTACCTATAAAAGTGTCACTTTCGGCGCTGGTGTATATGCCTGGAAAGTACCCGGATGTGCCGAACAGATTTGCATAGAAGCCTGGGGTGGTGGTGGTGGTGGAAGCAGCAATTACACCGGCGGAAGTTTAGCCAGTGGTGCCGGTGGTGGTGGCGGGGGTTTCGGATCAGAATGTTTTTCGGTTGTGCCCGGAACAAGTTACACCGTAACTGTCGGCGAAGGAGGCATTGGTGGCTCTGGCACAGGCAGCAGCCCGTTTGGAAATAATGGAAGTACCGGAGGTACGAGCAGCGTCGGGTCCCTTATTTCTGTTTCAGGAGGCATTGGTGGAACTTTTGGATCTTCCGGCGGAACAGGAGGAACGGGAGGAACAAGCACTGCGGCAAGTAATGCCCAGGGTGCGAATGCCAACCCAGGAGGTACCGGAACTAACCCACAATCGAGCGGAAGTGGTGGCGCGGGTGCCAATGGTGGGGCTGGAGGAGCTTCCGCCAGCGGAAGTTCCGGCAGCGGACTTCCTGGTACAGCTCCCGGCGGAGGTGGTAGCGGTGGGCAAAGATTTAATTCTACTTCCTATTCCGGTGGAAAAGGAGGTGATGGAAAAGTGATCATTTCGTGGTGATCATTAAGACTATAACTCAAAAACAATAACATGAAAAAACAATTAATGTCGTCTGCTCAGCTCCTATGCGCTGCAGGAATTATCCTGTTTCTTTTTCTGAATTCATTTTCAGGTAACGGACAATGTAAACCGGCAATTAAAATTGACGGAGTGAATACAGTTGTCGACGCTACTGATCAATTTGGACTCCAACTTCCTTTCTGGCTCAAGGAAGGGCAAACACTTGCTGTAGGAGCGAGCGTTGCATCCATTTCCGTAATCGAATTCTCCGTAAACGTTACAGCCCTTGAATTTTCTCAGGTGCTTAACATTACTTCATCCTCACCTGTATCGGTTCCTTCAGGCAAGATCTGGAAACTGGAATCCGCACAAAAACAGAATAATGCTTCTACTTATAAGACCGTCAGCTTCACAAGTGCCGGGACTTACTCATGGGTAGTGCCGGCTTGTGCAGAAGAGATCTGCATCGAGATCTGGGGTGGCGGAGGCGGTGGAAGCGGAAGCTACAACAATGGGGCAGCGGGTGCAGGAGGCGGAGGTGGTGGTTTTGGTTCCGGATGTTTTGCTGTTGTGCCCGGAACGACCTACACGGTAACAGTTGCAGATGGGGGAACCGGTGGTAACGGTGGAACTCCCGGACAAACTGGTTCAACTGGTGGTACAAGCAGTGTCGGCTCATTGATCACTGCCCCTGGCGGAAATGGCGGAATCTCTGACAGCTCCGGCGGAACAGGAGGAACAGGTGTAACAAGTTCTGCTACAAACAATGCGCAGGGAGCCAATGGCAAATCCGGAGGCGCAACCTGCGGCGAATTGAGTGGTGCGGGTGGTACCGGTGGCAACGGAGGTGCCGGGGGCATCGGGGTAGGAAGCAGCACGAACGGATCCACGGGAACCGCTCCCGCAGGAGGAGGAAGTGGTGGAGGCACTGGCGGATGCGGAGGAAACAGACCTGGCGGAAAAGGTGGTGCTGGAAAAGTGGTCATATCCTGGTAGTCAAAAATTTTTAAATAAAAAAAATATGAAAAATCAAGCGACATTTTTTCATTCCTGTCTTTTGGGAATGATGGTGATCCTTTTCCTGGATCCTTTTTCCGTCGCAGGACAGTGTAAACCTGCGATCAAAATTGATGGGAAAATCAACGTTGTAGACCCGAATGACAAATTCGGATTACCTCTCCCCTTCTGGCTTAAAGAAGGCCAGACCGTAGCAATATCATCAAGCGTCAACTCCATTTCTCTTCTTGAATTTAGTGTCAACGGAACCGCACTTGAATTTTCCCAGGTACTCAACATTACCTCTACTTCTCCACAATCAGTTCCTTCGGGAAAAGTGTGGAAGCTCGAATCTGTTTCAAAAGACAATAATTCTTCCACTTACCAGAGCGCAACTTTCGGTACAGGAACATTCACCTGGACAGTACCAGCGTGTGCCGAACAGATTTGCGTCGAAGCCTGGGGCGGTGGCGGCGGCGGCAGCGGAAATTACAATACCGGCTCATACGCCACCGGTTCAGGTGGTGGAGGTGGTGGATTCGGTTCACAATGTTTTACCGTAGTACCCGGCACTTCTTATACGGTAACAGTAGGTGATGGTGGCACGGGCGGAACAGGTGGTAATCCGGGGAGTGCAGGCAATGCTGGAGGAAACAGCAGTGTAGGATCTCTGATCACTGCCTATGGCGGTGCAGGTGGAACATCTAACTCATCAGGTGGAACAGGTGGCACAGGCGGTTCAAGCACATCCACAAGTGTTGCCCAGGGCGCAAATGGAACTTCAGGTGCTTCAGGTTGCGTGGCGCCATATACCGGTTCAGGCGGCGCAGGAGGCAATGGTGGAGCTGGCGCCGGGCCTACCACTACTACAAGCGCTCCCGGAATAGCTGGTACTGCCCCCGGTGGCGGTGGCGGCGGCGGTATGGGATGCAGCGGCGCCAACGTCGGAGGAAAAGGTGCTGCCGGAAAAGTGATTATCACCTGGTAATGATTCGCTGGAAAATAAAAAACCGGGTTTGCAGCCCGGTTTTTTATTTTCATATCAAATTTTAATTTCTTATTTCCCTTTATGCATTTTCATTCTCAGCTTCTCTATCCAGCCAGCTGTTGACGGATTAAATCCCTCCAGCAGCTTCCTGAAGCCATCAAAGAACAATACGACCGAAAGTATGACTGTCATCAGCCAGATAACCATTGTATTTGCGGAAAGCGTGGTGATCTGCTTCCCGAACAGATTCTTTGACGGAGCATAGAAATGAGCGCCAAAAAATCCTCCCTCAACCGGTGGGATAAAAACCAGGTTCTGTTTCTGCACCAGTTCTCCCTTGTATTCGACTATCTTTTTCAGATCGTTTTTATTTGTTACAAAATCCTCAAGGCTTTCGTTGAAATAATCGTCCTGGAGCTTCAGATACTCATCCCGCTGTTCGGTAGTAGCTGTCATTTCAGATATCTTCTTTTCCCTTTGCTGATTGACCAGGTTATAGTTCTTTACATAATAATCGTTCAGCACTGCCAGATTCTCTTCTATGATCGTAAGAAGTTCCGGGCTGATTTTATCAATTGTCAGATCTGCTATCTCCGGAAATTCGAATCCGGGAACCTTCTTTAATTCCCTGGAAAATTCATTTTTTAAAACCTCAAGATTATATTCTAACCGTTCTTTCTCAGCGGGATTGTTCAACTCCTTCCTTATGTCCGTCACTTTTGCGTACAACTCCTTTATCCAGTAGTCCTTTTTCCAGTTGTAATACTTGCGCTGTTGCTCAAAATCAAAAAAATGCTTTTCGTATTCATTGTTTTTGAACTGGTGAACAGCCATAGCCTCGTAGGCCCACCTTGAAGTCATAATATTCCCTATCCATGGAACACTTTTCTGGCTGCTTAATGCAGGCAATAGCCGGTCGAAACGAACAATAACACCGCTGAAAAGCAACTGGGGAATGATCAGGATCGGTATAATAATGTAGATGACCTTTGCGCTGTTAAAGCTGGCGGAAATATTCAACCCCAGCACATTCGCAAAGCAGCTTGTGCTGAACAATGCAAACCAGAAGGGTAAAAGCATTCCTTTTACTTCAAGTATGGAATTTCCAATTAAAACAAACGTAAAGCTCTGAATCATTGAAATGAAAAACATGATCCCGATCTTGGAGAGCAGGTAGCTGGCCTTATTGAGCTTCAGGTACTTTTCGCGCTTGAGTATCTTCTGATCCTTGATGATCTCCTCAGCGCTCACTGTAAGCCCGAGGAAAAGCGCAACAACAACTGAGATAAAGAGATACTGCGGGAAGTTGAGGCTTTCCCTGAATGTGTAGTGAAGCTCCGGCCCTCTTCCTGTCGGATAATACTTGATAAAAAGGGAAAGCACCAGAGCAAGCACAGGAGCTTCCAGAAAATTAATGAGCATGTACTGACGGTTTGCAAGCTTGCTCAATACATCGCGGACAACAAATACTTTAAACTGGGCAAATGCACCAGGCAGGCTGAATGCACTTTTAGGCGATTCAATGATCTCAGATTTCTGCGCTATGTGATTACCCAGGATAACATTGTAAAAATTATTCCACTCCTTCGGCGAAATTTTACGGTGCTCTGTTTCATTACCATATTCGTCGACCACCTTCGCTTCGATGATGTTGAATATCTGCTCAGGATTTACATTACCACAATGAGGACATTCACTTTCGGTGAGATTGACCTGGTTGGCCAACCGTTTAAAATAAATTATACTTTCTACCGGATTACCATAAAAGATCGGATAACCACCCTGATCAAGAATGAAGAGCTTATCCAGCATTTTGAAAATATCACTGCTGGGCTGGTGTATAACGGTAAATATCAGTTTCCCTCTTAAGGTCAGCTCCTTCAGCAGATCCATGATGTTTTCCGAATCGCGGCTGGAGAGACCACTTGTAGGCTCATCAACGAAAAGGACAGCAGGCTCACGAATGAGCTCAAGGGCAATGTTCAGTCTTTTACGCTGCCCCCCGCTGATCGTTTTATCAAGCACCGAACCCACGCGAAGATCCTTGGCTTCGTAAAGCCCGATGGACTGAAGCGTAGCAATAACACGCGCAGTGATCTCTTCATCCGTTTTTTCCCGGAAGCACAAGCGCGCATTGTAATAGAGGTTTTGAAAAACAGATAATTCCTCGATAAGCAGATCATCCTGCGCAACGTATCCCAGGAGGCCTTTTATCGGACCGCCTGCATCATAGATATCATAACCGTTGATGGTTACTTTTCCGTATGTAGGACGGTTATTGCCGTTCAGGATATTCAGGAATGTGCTTTTTCCAGCGCCACTTCCGCCCATTATACCTACCAGGTTGCCATTTTCCTCTATAATGTTCGACTGGTGAAGCGCTTGTTTTCCGGAAGGAAAATAATAGGAAATATTTTCGGCCCGGTAAACGATCCTCGACTCTGTGCTGTCCTCAAGATATTTGTGCAGGATATCGCTGTAAAAAACAGGATTGATCCTGCTGCTGCGGATATTCGCGCCCTGCCCGAAAACATAGGTGCGGCCCGGAATAATATTCTGGCTGTTGAGGAAAAGTTCGTCAGGTCCGAAATAGCGCACAAAAAACAAATTCTCCTCGGCCAGGCGGAGGAAGAGCAGCTTTCCTCTCAGGTCGTGCACATGAAGGAACCTCACACCTGCTTTGGCTTCCGCCTGACCGCTGCCGAGCAGGAAAGAATCGTTATCTACTTCACTTGTTTCATCCGACTGAACCATTAGCTTCAGCTGGCTGAACGTATTCGCGTCGATATTGAACGCTTCTGAAACCGTTTGAATGAACTCCCATTCCTGCTTATCCCTTTCGCTGAACTCACAGATAAACTCAAGCAAGCGGACAACAACAAACAATTTTTCTTTTTGCTGGAGCTCTTCGTTGATATGATCACATATCCTCAACACTTTCACCGACGCCATAGAGGTACGCTTCTCGCTGGAAGGTTTTCCACGGTGAAACTTTTCGGCAAAATCCTCAAAGAGCGTGAGGTATTCGTTTACAAGCTCCTTATTCAATTGCTGACGGAGAAAAACGGCCACGATCTCACGGCCGGAATTTCTGTTTGCTCCGGCAATGATTGCAAAAAGTTGCATTAGGGCACGTAATATTCCTGCACTCATTTTTTTATGAGGTTGAACTTATGAATATGAGATATTGCCTCAGGGCTTGCCCCTTTCAAAGCCAATCACGAGCACTGCGCAGCCGGAAGTACTGCGTGTTACATCCAGTGTGGCCTCTATAGTCAGTACCATTGTATTTTCAATGCTGAAATCCCAATAAGGTGCATTGCTGTAATCCGAATTGCTGAAAAGAAGGTTTTTTTCCTCATCAAATATCCTGAAGATCAGATTGCTGTCAGAGGTTCCGCTACAGGCGGCGATACGATAGGTATTTCCACCGAGAAGCGTCGTCTCAAATTCCGCCACATCCGCACCGCTCAACAACGCCCTGTACGCTTGTCCATCGGAAATAAATTCTCTGATGATATGCTGTTCGCAGGTGTTGGCTATACCATCACATTGTGCATACACATCGCTCTTTGAGAACAAAGGAAGAGAAAAGCACAGAAGAATATAAAATTTGCTCATGACTTAATTTTATTGGATCACCAGGTTTCGGAGCGCAGTCACATGTTCATAAAGACTGTGCATCTGATCATCAGTTACCTGTACAGTGGTCCGGCTATTGAAATAGGTTTTTTTGTTCTTATTGTCATGGATAGGCTTTTTGTATTCATAGGTTGATTCCAGTGAATCAAATATTTCCGCAACTTCTTCCATCTCCTGCTTAACAGGATCGATCGTGGGATTATTGAATTTACTTAAAAGATTGAACAGGCTTTTTGCTGCGTGTCGTTGCTCTCCTATACGGCTGCGGATCTCAGCGTTATCCATCGCAGCGTTTGTTGAAAGATAAAGCGCTTCAAGCCAGCCGCCGAACAATACCAGACAAGCAAGGTCCTGACGCTCTGCATTTTTCAGGTATTTATCTCCCGCATGAAAAAACTGGGCATTCAGCGCGAGCAGGGAATCCTTTTTTGAAATATTGTTTGATAAACGATTCACCAGACCCTTATCCACATTTTCCAGCACCTGGAGATCGGAAGCAAGCTTGCCTACTGCATCGAAATAATCAATGTTGATCTGCCCCTTATCATAATTGGCGATATAGGCAAGGTCCGCTCCGTATACCCCGAGGTTAAGGGCCTTCTTTTGTTCATTCACATAATTGCCACGGTTGGTCAACGGATTAAGAAGCTCTGGCTTAAAGGGTACCTGCGCTTTTTCCAGCATTACTGCCAGCTGAGTCGGTGATGGCACAGAAATGATCTCGCCCTGAAACTTGACAGTACCCGAGGCTGAAACACTGCTGCTGTCATTGATCGAGGGAGAAGACTGTGTCGTTGTGGCTTCCTCACATCCGGATGGTATCACTACCACAGCCAGGATTAAAGTTACCAGAACGAGGGTGGATAAAAGCTTCATCGCGGAAGTTCAAAGTTTAAAACGTGATTTTTTAACGCGGCCCGCAGGCAAAAGGATACATGAAATTCTGTGAACAAAGAAAAAGTTTTGGCTCCTCTATTTGAGCCTCTCAGGATGAAGAAATTACAAAGTTTTCAACCATCATTTTTTACTTATCAAACGGTTTGTTATGCAGGCTTTTCCACAGGTAAAAGCAACCAACCGTTCTGTAAGGACTCCATTTTGTCGCCTTCTTCTCCATTTTATTTTTATCGGGGATGGCTTTCCATTTGTAAAGCTTCATCATCGCGTTGCGCAATCCGAGATCGTCCGGAGCAAAGACATCTTCCCTTCCAAGCGTAAACATAAGGAACATCTGTGCGGTCCATTTTCCAATGCCCTTTATCGAAACCAAAGCTTCAACGGCCTCCTCATCAGGAAGAGCATGCAGATGGTTGAATATTTCAGGATTGCGGATAAAATGAGAGGTCAGATCAGAAATATATCCCAGCTTTTGTGGTGAAAGACCGCATCCCCGAAGCTCATCTGCAGACATTGTACCGAGCGCACGGGGACTTACCTTCCCTCCTGCTCCTGCTGCAAGCTTTCTAAAAATGCTGTCTGCCGCCTTCACTGATATCTGCTGCGAAATGATCGCTTTGGCGAGCGACTCAAAATGATCAGTGTGTAGCCTGAAGTCCGTTTCTCCCAGCGAAGTGATCAGCTCCGCCATCTTCGGATCACTCTTTTCAAAATGTTGCAGCGTCTTTTTGAAAGAATAATTGAATTTATCCATGCTATAAATCTGCGGAATCCTCTGCAATAATTATTAAAAATTATCGTACTGTGCGCATCTTTGCCCTCCTTATGAAATTGTCGCCGATCATTGTTACCCTGTTTCTTGCTATGCTATTGGCCTGCAGCATGTTTTTATTTCAAGGCTGCAAGAAGGATCTTTTTATTACAGATGATGGTGCACAGCTGGAATTTTCAACCGATACCGTTTTTTTTGATACTGTTTTTTCTACGATCGGCAGCACCACCCAATTGGTAAAAGTCTACAACCGTCATGATAAAAACATTCGCATCTCCGAAATTGTGCTGGAGGGTGGTTCATTCTCGGCTTACCGCATAAATGTTGACGGTCTTGACGGTAATACTCAGGAGAATATTGAAATTGCTCCTAACGACAGCATTTTCATTTTTGTGGAGGTAACCGTCGATCCGGGAAATATCAATGATGTTTTTGTGGTAGAGGACAAGATCCGGTTTAAAACAAATGGCAATGAGCAGCACGTTCAGCTTACCGCATGGGGCAGGGATGCTTACTTTCACGGTGGCCCCGGCGGCATCACCGTTCTTGACTGTAACGAAGTATGGAACAACGATAAGCCGCATGTGATCTATGGCATCGTGGCTGTGGATTCAGCCTGTACGCTTACGATCAATGAGGGAACGCAAGTGTATGTTCACGCCAAGTCCGGGCTCTATATTTATAAAGGCACACTGAATATATTCGGCAATAAGAATTCGGAGGTTGTTTTCCAGGGCGACCGGTTGGAGTCTGCTTATGCAGATATACCTGGACAGTGGGGAATTCAGCTCGACTTTGAAGTACAGGGCGCGATCGGTCCTGAAATTGCCAGCGTAGCCCGCGGAGGAATATGGATCTACCAGAGTCCCGGTTCGGAGATACAATACGCTATCCTTAAAAACGGTGGAATGGGTATCCAGGTAGATACGACAGGAACAAATGATTATGCGGTCGACATATCCAACACCAAGATCCATAATATGTCTGGTATAGGCCTCTGGGGACAGGGAGCCTATATCAAAGGCACCAATCTGCTTGTGACCAATTGCGGACAGATGTGCGCCTACTTTTCTATCGGTGGAAAATACGTCATTGACAACTGCACTTTTGCGAATTACTGGACCGATGGCACACGTACTACTCCTACTTTTCTTCTGAACAATTATTACGAAGATGTGAATGGAAACATCCAGGTGAGACCGATCGTTGCCAGTGAGTTCAGAAACTGCATCATGTATGGCAGCAATGCCTTACTGGATGATTACAATGAATTTGACCTGGATCTTAAGGAAGAGGAAAATCAGGTCTTTCAATTTCATTATTGCCTTGTAGATACTGATAGTGATGTTAGTGATGATGGTTCACATTGGGACTTTATGGTGAATCAACAGGCACCCTATCTGTGCTCTCCTGAGAATAATAACTTTAAGATTAGTAATGACGCTTCACGCATGCACGGCGGCCCGGAAACCAATTTTTTTGATATCGATCAACAATCACTTGGAAGTTGGAAAGGATGTTATGATTTTGTTCCTGGAAATCCCTGCGGACAATAGTTCTCAATTTTTGCATAGATCAGCATCAATGATCCGCCTGTGAACTTTTCAACATTTCAAGCCTCCGGCGAAGCATTCTAATGGCGATTCCTGCCTGAATTATTTCAAAAGATTTTTTCAGTTCCTTGATAAACAGCATTGAAAGTCATTTATCAACATGGAACACACATTTGACGTGTGTAAAACTTTGGGGATCCAGTTGGTCTTCAACCGTATTGTTTCACGGTACCTTCGCCTGGCGATCGATGGAACGTAAATTCACATCAGCGCTATGTTTCACGCAATTGCCTGCCGTGGAACATTAATCGGGAGGAACAACAACAGATATGAAGATCACTTTTTTCGGACACAGTGCCTTCGGCATTCAGGCGGGTGGAAAAAATATCGTGATTGATCCCTTTATCACCCCGAATGAACTGGCCGGATCCATTGATGTCAATACCATCAAAGCAGATTATGTTCTTCTTTCCCATGGCCACCAGGATCACGTCTACGATGCGGAAACCATTGCCCGGAAAAACGATGCCGTCATTGTCTCTTCATTTGAAATAGCCAGCTACTATGGCGCAAAGGGATTAAAGCACCACCCGATGAATACCGGAGGACGGAAGGATTTCGGGGACTTCACAGTGAAAGCGGTAAATGCTGTTCATTCAAGCGTACTGCCCGATGGAACGTATGCCGGCCATCCGATGGGATTTGTAATCTCCGCAGAAGGGAAAAATTTATACTATTCTGGCGATACTGCGCTTACAATGGATATGCAATTGATCGCGCTTGATCACAGAATTGATGTCGCTTTTCTCTGCATGGGAGATAATTTTACAATGGGCCCTGATGATGCTGTCAGAGCTGCTGAATTTGTAAAGACGAAAAAAGTTATCGGAATGCATTTCGATACATTCCCTTATATCGTGATCGATCATTCAAAAACAACTGAACAATTTAAGAAAGCCGGATTGGAACTGATCCTCCCAGCCGTCGGACAAACTTTTGAAATTTAATCTGCACATGGGAAAAATAATTACCGTAGCAAATCAAAAAGGCGGAGTCGGCAAAACAACAACTGCCATCAACCTTGCCGCCGCATTAGGGGTCCTGGAGTTCAAAACACTCCTGATCGATGCGGATCCTCAGGCAAACGCCACCAGTGGCGTTGGTGTTGATCCGAAAAACATCAAGACAAGCATTTATGAATGCTTAGTCAATGATATATCTCCAAGAGATATCATCATCACTACGGAAAATCCTAACCTGGACCTCGTTCCCGCCCACATTGACCTTGTAGGAGCCGAGATCGAGCTCATCAACATGCATGATCGGGAATACATGATGAAGAGCGCACTGGAAAAGGTAAAAGACGATTATGATTTCATCATTCTCGACTGCTCGCCTTCCCTCGGGCTTGTTACAGTGAATGCCCTGACGGCTTCAGACAGTGTGATCGTTCCCGTGCAATGCGAGTATTTTGCCCTCGAAGGCCTCGGAAAGCTCTTGAATACGATCAAGATCGTTCAGCAAAAGCTCAATCCCGAACTAACCATTGAAGGCATTCTGCTGACGATGTACGATACGCGCCTTCGACTGAGCAACCAGGTTGTCGAAGAAGTCCGCATGCACTTCCAGGAAATGGTCTTTGATACGGTCATACACCGTAATACCACATTGGGTGAAGCTCCGAGCTTTGGCCAGACCATTATCATGCATGACGCATCCAGCAAGGGTTCTGTGAATTATCTCAATCTCGCCCGTGAAATTTTACAGAAGAATGAAATGACAAAAATGAAGGGTGAGGATAAATACATCAATGTAGACAATGGCTAAAAAACAAGCATTGGGCCGTGGCCTGAGCGCTCTCCTTGAAAACGCGCACACGACCCCGAAGAATACCGAAACAAATACTGTTGCTGTTGAAGTTGCGGAAAAAGAAAGCACTGAGATCGGAAATGTCGCTGGACCGATATCCGTACTGAGCATTTCACATATAGAAGCCAATCCTTTTCAGCCGAGACAGGATTTTAATCCGGATGCATTGATCGAACTCGCGCAGAGCATCCGCGAGCTGGGACTGATCCAACCGATCACCGTACGAAAGATTTCCGCGCAGAAATACCAGATCATCAGTGGTGAAAGGCGTTTCCGCGCTGCACAGATGGCCGAGCTGGATGAAGTGCCGGTTTATATCCGTACAGCAAACGACCAGGCCATGCTCGAAATGGCGCTCGTTGAAAATATCCAGCGCGAAAACCTCAACTCGCTGGAGGTTGCCATCAGCTACAAACGCCTGATGGAAGAGTGCAACCTGACTACCGAAAAGCTCGCAGAGCGTGTAGGTAAGGACAGAACAACAGTCACCAACTATGTACGTCTCCTGAAGCTGCCGCCCGAAATCCAGGTTGGCATTATTGAAAAAAGAATTTCAATGGGGCATGCGCGCGCATTGATCAATGCGGAGCCCGAAGCCAAGCAACTCAAGATCTACAAGCTCATACTCGAAAAAGACCTGAGCGTAAGAAAGGTGGAGGAGCTGGTAAAGGAAGATGATAATCCACGGCTCTTCAAGTCGCAGAAGATCATTTTGCCGATCGAGTTCCAGAAAATGCAGGCAGACCTCCGGTTGAAATTCGGAAAAAAAGCAAAGCTGCAGCGGTCAGAGCACGGCATAGGTAAAATTGAGCTGCCCTTTGCTACTGATGATGATCTCCAGCGCATAGTAGATATGCTTGAGCTTTAGGAGTGCTATATTTGAGCCGCATTTTTTGCGTCAATCAAAAAACTCCTGGAAGGAAAAATACATAGAGCTGCGAAAGCAAACAAAAGAAGAACGCCTTACAGCATTCTTCTTTTTGTTTTTTTATTTCTTTACCACACAGCTTCGATGGCGCAGGATACTCTGCAGACACATGATGCAGCAAAGGACTCCAGCAAGTTTCAGCGCAAATGGAACATGACACACAGCCCGCTGAAGGCGACAATTTTTTCCGCGGCGCTGCCCGGAGCAGGACAGGTGTATAATAAAAAATACTGGAAGCTCCCGATTCTCTATGCCGGACTTGGAACCTGCGCTTATTTTATCATCGACAATACGAGGAACTACCACGAGTGGAAAAATGCTTACATCGCTTACGCGGATGGCGATCCCTCCACTACCTCTTCCATTGATCCGACACGGTATGATCTGAATGCCGGACAGCAATTGTATCACCGCTGGCTTGACATCAGTTATATCTGCCTCGCCGGTGTTTACATCCTGCAGGTCATTGATGCCAACGTGGACGCCCATTTGTTTTACTATGATGTTTCCCGTAATCTTGGGCTGAGCATCCATCCATCCATTGTGAATACCGGACAAATAAGACCTGGTGCAGGTATCAGCATTCACTTCTAACTTAGCAGCATGAAAATAGCCCTTCTTGGTTATGGTAAAATGGGAAAAGAAATTGAAACTGTTCTTTCAGAACGAGGGCATACTGTGAGCCTCTGTGTGGATAAGGACCGCCCATTTCTTGCCCGTGATCTTGAGGGAACTGATATCGCGATTGAATTTTCAACGCCCGGTTCTGCAGTTGAAAATATTTTTCGCTGCTTTGAGGCCAATTGTCCTGTGGTCGTTGGAACCACCGGATGGTATTCCCGGCTGCCTGAAGTCAAAACGGAGGCATTAAGCAGCGCTCAGTCCATTCTGTATGCCACGAATTTTTCTGTCGGTGTCAATATCCTTTTCCACCTGAACAGGGAGCTGGCGAGAATAATGAATAACTTCAGGGATTACGAACCGGGCATGATCGAGATACACCATACTGCCAAGCTGGATAAACCCAGTGGCACTGCCATAACACTCGCCGAGGGAATCATTGATAAGCTGGAACGGAAAACGAAATGGGTAAATGACCTTGCCACCCACGCCGACGAACTCAGCATTGTTTCCCAACGTGAGGGAGATGTTCCCGGTACTCACATGATCACTTATTCGGGAAAAGACGATAACATCAGCCTGATCCATGAAGCGAAAGGACGCAGAGGCTTTGCCACTGGTGCAGTACTGGCCGCCGAATGGCTATTGGGAAAAAAAGGCGTTTATACCATTCATGATTTTTTGAAATTCTGATTACAATATGTATCTACCTGAAATTTTTCTTGCCCTGCTCATTGTTATTTACTGTGTTTCCCTTCCACCGTTGCTTAAACGGGCCGGCCAGAAAAACATCTCGCTTGGGTACCTGCCGATTGTACAGTTCATTCCTTTTCTCAAAATGATCAAACGTCCGTGGTGGTGGATCATCCTGCTTCTTCTGCCGGGTGTGAACCTGATCATGCTGATCATCATCAACGTGGAGCTTGGAATTGCCTTTGGCAAAAGAAGCACCGCGCAACAATGGCTATTCGGTGTGCTTCCCTGGTATGCCATTCCCAATCTCGCTTTCAAGGAAAAGGATCAAGCCTTTATCGGTCCGCGCGACTGGACAAACAAGAAAAAAGGATTTGCCCGCGAGTGGGGCGAAGCGATCGTATTTGCGATCGTTGCAGCAAGTGTGATCCGTACTTTTTTTATTGAAGCTTTTACGATCCCCACTCCTTCGATGGAAAAAAGCATGCTGGTGGGTGATTACCTTTTTGTAAGCAAAATGAGCTATGGCGCGAAGATCCCGCAGACCCCTGTTTCCGTTCCTTTTGTGCACAATGCAATGCCCGGATCAATGACAAACAGCTATGTGGATTGGTTTTCATTGCCAAATCTTCGTCTTCCTGGTTTTGGAAAGGTGGAAAGGTTTGATCCTGTAGTGTTTAATTTCCCAAATGGTGATACCATTCTGGTGGACCCTGTGATGGCCGGACACGATTATTACCAGCGGTTGAGGGCAGAGGCTATTACAATTGCCGGAGGTTCATTTGACAAATACCTGGCTGAAAAAGAAAAGTTCGAAGGTCTTGCCAGAAAAAACTTTTCTGAAAAGAAACTGTGCACCTCGTGCCCCGGTGGTAACCGTAAGGGACTTGCCATTCAAGGTCTCCGCCATCGTCCTGTCGACAAGAAAGAAAATTATATTAAACGCTGCATCGGGCTTCCCGGTGAAAACCTCTTCATAAAAGACCGCCAGGTATTTATCAATGATCAGCCGATCGAAAACCCTGACGATATGATGTGGAATTATTATGTGACAGTAAAAAGCTCTGCAAGCCAGAACCGGATAGCGAAAGAGCTGGAGGTCGCAAAAGAAGATATGATGACTGTCGGAACTGACTCGCTGAATCATCTTGTTTTCCTTGCACCCTTTTCGTCTGCGCAGGTGGAAAAGCTGAAGACGATCTCCGACGTTGTATCCGTGAATGTTTCGAATGATTCGCTCAAGGCAGATAACCATCTTGACATGTACCCAAACTCCCATCTTGAGCCATTCAGACACTGGAGCGTGGATAATTTCGGACCTATTCATATTCCATACAGCGGAGAAACAATCGACCTCACTCCTGAAAATATCGCCCTTTATAAACGTGTGATTGACGTTTATGAGGAGAATCAGTGGGAAGAGAAAGATGGGAAAGTATATATCAATGGTCAGGAAGCATCCAGTTATACGTTTAAATATAATTACTACTGGATGATGGGAGACAACAGGCATCACTCAGCGGATAGCCGTTACTGGGGATTTGTTCCGGAAACGCATGTTGTTGGAAAAGCCGTGTTCACATGGTTCTCGAAATCCAGCCCTGAACGCACCGGCAGCTCGTCCATCCGTTGGAACAGGATGTTCCGGCTGGCTGATAAAGACTGAACGGTAGGCCTGAACGAATGACTGAGCTGTCTGATCCGTCCGTTGTTCTCCCTGCATGCTGCTTTGCCCCGATACGGTGGTATGATTTTATGCTTCATGAGAATGCCTTGATCGACATTTTCGAAAACTACCCGAAACAGACCTTCCGCAACCGCTTTGAGATCTGTAATTCGCAGGGAAGATGTCGTCTTACATTGCCGGTTGAAGGTCAGAAAGGAATAAAGACGCCGATAAAAGACATACGGCTTTCGGAAGGAAAATGGCGTCATCTTCATCTTGCTGCTATCCGGTCCGCCTACGGCAAATCGGGTTTTTATATTCATCTCGAGGAAGATCTGCACCATCTTTTTGAGAATAACAACCTTCGTTACCTCATCGATTTCAACAGAAGGGCATTTGGGCTCCTCTCCCCTTTTCTTCCACAATTGAAATGGAAAGAGAGCTCAACGTATATTGAACCGACCTCCTCGCTGACAGACGGAAGAAGCTGGTGGGAACCTTCGCGTGAGTGGAAAGCCCTGCCTGCCTATCCGCAGGTATTCGGTGACAGGCTACCCTTCCAAAACAATCTGTCCATACTCGATGCCGTTATGAATCTCGGGCCGCGCGCGATGGACTATTTATTATTGTTCAAAAATGGTGAACAGGCTGTGTAAACGATCAGACTTCATTGTCATTTTTGTACTGTTAGAGAATTTGAAATGTACCAAAGCAAAAATTATTCAGCCCTTTCAGGGCTGTATATCGGGTGTACGCATCGACCCCGGGTTAAAACCCGGTGCTGCTATTATGTCACCGCTTCGCGGTTTATATTTTATAAAGCCGTATGAAAGCCCGAAGAAATGATCTGATCCGGTTGCTACTCTCCCTGGGGATCGTCCTCGCCGCAGCATATATCTGCTCTTTTTTCTTTTTCAAGATAGATCTTACAGAGGAAAAAAGACATACGCTGACACCCGCAACGCGCGATCTTATCAGCAGTCTTGACGACAAAATCTTTGTCCGCTGTTACCTGCATGGCAAGTTTCCCGCCAGATACAAACGCCTTGAACAAAGTATCCGTGAAAAGCTTGACGAATTCCGCGACTATAGCAATGGGCAGGTAGAATATGAGTTCATAGATCCCTATGAAAGCGAGGATAAAAAAACAATCAGTGAAACCGAGCAGGCTTTGTACGAAAAAGGCCTGAGGTTTACCCGTATTACTTATGATGAGGGTGGCGCCAAGAACTCGAAGCTGATATGGCCGGCCGCCATCATTGAATATGGAACAAAGGAATATCCTGTCCAGTTCTTCAAAAGCGATCTGCCGCAGCCCAGCGATGAGATGATCAACTCGTCTGTGAACAACCTGGAATATGAACTTGCCAGCAATCTCACCAGTATCCTGAAAAAGGAAAAACAGGCGATTGCAGTTTTACAGGGACATGGTGAGCTGGAACCAGTAGAAATGGCCGATTTCATAGTAACGCTTGAGTCAAGTTATGCCATCGATTTCGTCACCATCAATGAACGTGTCAATGCCCTTAGTGATAAGCTTGCAGGATTTGCTGAACGGAAAAACAAATTCGATGCGCTTATCATTGCCAAGCCCGACAGTCTTTTCAGCGATAAGGACAGAGTGATCCTCGACCAGTATATCATGAATGGTGGGAAAGTATTGTGGCTGGTTGATCCCATACTCACCGACCTCGACAGTCTTGCGGCACAGCAGCAGACAATGGCGATGAGCAATGAAATGGGATTATATGAAATGTTGTTCGAATACGGCGCACGGCTCAACAGGAGCCTTGTGATCGATTTCCAGGGCGCACCGATCGGTTTTGATACAGGGCCCCAGGGCAATCAGCGCAAATACGAAATGAAAACCTGGTATTATGCACCGATGATTTTTCCTGGTGATTCAGCGCATCCTGTAGTAGTACATCTGGACCCAATCAAATTTGAATTTGCCAGCAGCATTGACACTGTAAATACCAGTTCCGATATAAAAAAAATCCCCCTGCTTGTCAGCTCTAGGCTAAGTAAAGAGCTGAAGGCTCCGGTCCGGATCAATACATCCATTGTCGAGCTCGGTATTGACTATTTTAAAACAGGTGCAACACCCAATCGGATCATGGCTCTACTGATGGAAGGAAAATTTCCCTCCGCTTTCAGGGACCAGTTGGGAACAGCTCTGAGGAATGACACCTCGTTTGCTTATCGCGAACAAAGTGTCCCGACCAAAATGATCGTTATTGCTGACGGTGATGTTGTTCGCAATACTGTTATACAGGGAAAGGATGGGCCACAACCGATTGGGCTTGGCTATGATCGCTATGCACGGGGAGTGATTTATGACAATAAGGAATTCCTGCTGAACTGCATGAATTATCTTCTCAATGATGAAGCCCTCATCAGCATACGTTCGCGTACGATCAAGCTCAGACAACTGGATGAAGGGATTGTGCAAGCAAATAAATCCCGGATCCAGGTGGAGAACACCACGCTTCCTCTTGCTCTTGTGCTCGTATTTGGTATCTGCCGGTATTTCTTCCGCAGGCGAAAATGGGCACGTGTGCACATTGAAAAATCCTGAGCTTTTATGAAAAGGAATTTGTTGCTACTCCTTGTCCTCATTGTGCTGATACTGGTTTCTTACTGGATCTATAACCGCAATTCAGGATCCACAATCTCTGACGAGCCGCTGACTGATTTTGCCATTGCCGATACTTCAACGGTCACAAAGTTCTTCATCGCGGATCATTCGGGAAGAACAGCATTGCTGGAACGAGTCCCCGGACAGAAACTCTGGAAGGTGAATGGCAGGTATCTGGCCCGCGAGGACGCTGTAAAAAATGTGCTGGAAGTTTTCAAACGTATCCGGGTAAGGGGAAATGTGCCGGCGAAAGGAAAGGACAACATGATGAAGATCATCGCGACTACCGGCATGAAGGTGGAGATCTATCAGGACGGGGATGAACCGTCAAAGATCTATTATGTTGGTTCCACTACACCCGATCATTTCGGCACGATCATGTTATTGGAGATTCCGGAGAAAGGCCGGAGCGCTGAACCCTATATCACCCACATGGAAGGCTTTACAGGGTTTCTCAATCCGCGCTTTTTTACCGATGAAAATGAATGGCGTTACACAGGAGTTTTTGAATATCCTGAGCTGAATTTCAAAGAGGTGACGATCATTGATCATCTGGTTCCGCAATCATCTTTCAAAGTAAAGTATGATGGCGGAAATTCCATACAACTCTTCGGAGGATCTGATGTAAACCTGCAAAGCTTTAATCATGAATATTCCCGCTTTGACTCAATCGCAGTGAAAGACCTGCTGATACGGTTCAAGAAGGTTCACGTGAATTCATATATGACCAATCTCAAACCGGCAGTCATTGATTCCATTCTGAAAATGCCTCCGGTGTTCACGATTTCCTTGCTTGATAATAATGGTAAAACAACCTCTGTTGATCTCTACCTGAAAAAAGCAAAAGAGCCCAGGCCAAATGCACAGGGCATTGTTACCATCTGGGACCCCGAATATTTCTGGGCAAGGACACCGGGCAATGAGCTGGCTCTTGCACAATATTATGTTTTTGAGCCGTTGGTTCAGCCGCTAAGTGCTTATGTAGGGAAGGATTAAATTAAACTTTAATATGCCGGCTTAAGCTCCTTAGTAATTATGCTTCCGCCGCATTCGCGCAACGCCATTAGTTCGTGCTAGAATGTCCCGCCTGGATTGATCACAATCTTTCTGAAGTACTCCGATAATAAGATCGCCGCCGCAACTGATGCATTCAATGATTCAGCATCGCCCGATCCCGGAATGTGCACCTTATCTGTCAGCAGCTCACATACAGCCGGACTGATCCCGTGACTTTCGCTACCAACGACCAATGCGAGGGGTAAGGTCATCTTTTCCCCGTAGATATTCTGTCCCACAAGATCGGCGCCTAGTATCCGGTAATTTTTCTCCCTGAGTTCTTTTATCTTATCAAGGAATTGTCCAGTGATGCCGTTTATCCTGAATATGCTTCCCATTGTCGCCTGAACCACCTTTGGATTATACAATTCCACACACTCCCCGGAACAAAGAATGTCTGTGACACCAAACCATTCTGCGGTTCGTATGATGGTTCCCATATTTCCCGGATCGGAGATGCCGTCCAGGACAAGTACAATTCTTTTATCGGGGAGGTGTGTCAGCTTTTTTGCCTCAATCACTGCGAGGTAACCAGGTGCTTTAGTCAGCAAAGAGACCTGGTCCATTTCCTTGCTGCTGATGAGGAAGGCATTTTTGTGCGTTTCAGCAAACTCACTGTCAGTGGTATAAATGCTTTTTACACGAAAGGAGGAGCTTACAGCTTCCTCCACTATCTTTTTCCCTTCTGCTAAAAAAAGTCCCAGCTCCTGGCGAAATTTCTTCTGATGAAGGGATCTCACCAGGCGAATATCTTTTTTTAACGGCAGCATTTTTGAAATTATTCGGTAGAAACTCGCGTATTTTTCTCAAAATTCGCGGGCAATATACAATGCAGCATTTTAAGACGGCCATATACCCATTGGCGATCGCCCTTTTCTGCGCGGCCGTTCTGTCCTCCTGCTCTATCAGCAGGAAGATACCAGAAGGTGAAACGTATTTTAAAAATCATAAACTGGTTGTTCATGATGCGTCGGAAGAATACAACATTAGCAATGATGAGTTGTTTGCTCTTGCCCGTATAAAGCCTAACAGGCGTATTCTCTGGATCAGGTTCAATATGAGGGTCTATTGCTGGCTCGTTCCTCAAAAAAGACTTGAACGAAGTAAGGTGAGGGCAGCGGAACGGTGCGTGAAAAAAAACGAACGCCGCATACGCAAGGGAAAACAGCCCAAGACCTGCCAAAGTCTTTGGTCCTGGCTGGCATATACTGTGGGCGAACCGCCTGTATTGCTGGATACTGCCAAGGTCAACCGCACAGCAGAACAAATGAATATCCTGCTGAAGAAAAACGGCTTTTTCGACAGCCGTGTGGAAACGGAAATACAGTACAGCGACAGCGGTCTGATATTCTGGAAAAACAAAAGAAAAAGCGAAACAACCTATCATGTTTACCCGGGACTGCCATATCATTTAAGGAGGATCACGTATGAGATCGAAGATCCTGGAATCAAAAAGCGATACCCCAGCCTCAAGCAGACAGCTCTGATAGACAGCGGAATGGTGTTTCAGGTGGATCTTCTCGATAAGGAACGTGAAAGGATCACTGATTTTTTTAATAACCACGGCTACTATGAATTTTCAAAAGACTATATCGTTTATGACGCAGACAGCACCGTGGGCAACAGGCAGGTAGATATCCGCCTGAAGCTTAAGACACCGAAAGTTCCCTCAACGATTTATCCTGACAGCCTTGTAAGCATTCCGCATAAAAAATATTTTATCGGGGATGTTTTTATCAATACCAACTACAATCCACTTATTCCCGGAGCAAAACCAACCGACGAGATGACGTATGAGCGGCTGATCATCCAAAGCAACGGAGAGCCGGAAATCAAACCTTCGCTGTTGTATTACACAACAATGATTGAGAAAAACCAGGAATATAAAAAGCAGAACGTAGATATTACCTACAAACGCTATGCACAACTCGGTGTTGCCCGCTCTGTAAATGTCCAGCTCATCCCCCATCAAGAGATTGATTCCAGCGGGTTATACGTACTGGATGCGCACATTCTTATAAATCCAGCGAAAAAACAATCATTGAGCTTTGATCCGCGCGTAACCAACCGTTCCGGCAACATGGGTATTTATGGCAATCTTGTGTACGGCCATAAAAATTTATTCCGCGGTGCGGAAAGCCTTAAATTAAGTATTGTGAGCGGTCTTGAAGCTTCACAGATTCTCGGCCAGGGAAGCACAAGCACGGGAGTAGATCAACAGATTGAAAGGAGCTTTCGCCTGAATACATTTGAGATCGGTCCGGAGCTAACGATTGGTTTTCCCCGCCTGTGGCCGTTTGGATACTCCTGGTCCAGTCAGAACAGCAATCCAAAAGCTTTATTTACAACAACGCTCAATTACCAGAAACGTCCCGACTATCAGCGCACACTCACGCAATTGGCATACGGTTGGGACTGGATCGAGAACCCAAACAAGCTCACCCGGCTGAATCTTCAGATCGCAGAAATTTCACTGATCAAAATTAAGAAGTCCCCTGATTTTGAAGAATTCATCCGCAAGCTGAATGACGGCTTTCTTGCCAATAGTTACCGGGACCACCTGATCGCCGCCTCACGCGTAGGCTATACGCTGAATACGCAGAAGATAAAAGTGCAGCGTCAATACATTTATTACAAATCGACGATCATCGAAGCGGCGGGAAACCTCCTTTATTTTTTCTACAGCAGATCCACTGCACAAAGGGATGAAATGGGCAGCTATGAGATCAGCGGGATACGCTTTGCACAGTATGTAAAAACAGATCATGATTTTCGCTATTACTTAAACACCAATGAGCGAAACTCATTTGTACTTCGTGCATACGGTGGTATAGGTGTGCCGCTGAAAAACCTGAACGTGCTTCCGTTTGAAAAAAGTTTTTTCAGCGGTGGCGCCAACGGGATCAGGGCGTGGCAGGCGAGAACGCTCGGCCCTGGCTCCTACCGGGACAGCACTGCAGTGCGCACGTTCAACAATATCGGCGATATAAAACTCGAATTTAATTTCGAATACCGCTTTAAGCTTACGCAAATGCTGCAGGCTGCCCTCTTCATCGATGCCGGTAATATCTGGCTGCTCACCCCCGATGCGGTTCGAACCGGTGCTGAGTTCAAACTCGATCGTTTTGCAAGTGAAATAGCTGTCGGGGCGGGTGTGGGACTAAGGGTCGATTTCGATTTCTTCCTTGTGCGCTTGGATATGGGCGTACCATTAAAAGATCCGCAGAAGATCCAGGGCGAACGTTGGCTGTGGCAACCTAAAACAGAATACCTCCAGCACCTGAACCGTATATCTGATAGCAACCCGGGAAACTATCACGCAAGACCGGTGCTTAATCTTGGGATCGGATTTCCGTTTTGAGCTTGCCTAAGAGTTTGCTTTTTCCCTTTATTAAAGGAAAGGATTGTGACCCAGTTGGCATGGCGCTCCCATGGTACTTGTCTATTTCGGTAAGAAGAATCTGACCTCTCAAAATTTTACCTTTCACATTTATATAACCCGTTTCCTGATTTTCCAGCTCCGCAGGAGCGGGTATTTTGGTAAAAAAAGGTGCGAAGCGTATTGACCCAAGCTCCATAGGAGCGGCATTTGTTGCTGGCACGTTTTGTTTGGAAAAGGATATGGGTAATGGATGGAGTTAAACCATGGGCTGCTCCGAATTCGAGCATAGGTGTCGGCTATTGCTTGATTATTTCCTTCGAAACAATTCCTTTGTCCGAAATTATCTGCACAAAATAAACCCCGGAAGCAAGGCCGGATGTGTCCAGCTTTATACGCTGGTGGCCTGTGGAAAGAATACCCCTTCTCTCCATCAGAAGTTTTCTTCCGGTATAATCCAGAAGTTCCACCGTTACTTCAGTTGGCTCTTCCAAAGTCAGTCGGATCCACGTCTCTTCCGCGACAGGATTGGGGAAAATATCAAGCGCCATTTTTTCACTACGCTCTTCTGTAACGCTGACAAAGTTGAACGGAGGAAGAACAATGTCATCTACCCATGCTGCATCTGAACCAAATGAAGCCAGATCATCCTTTGAGTATACCCAACGCAATGTCTGACTTCCTGCATTTACAGGATACGAGAAAACTTCCCAGCCTTGTTCGCCTGACCATGTGTCGGACGTTACCCCGTTGATCCGGAATCGAAGAATGTCATAGCTTCCCTCGCTGCTTACTTTCCTGGCAAATGAAACCGTTCCGGGTTCAATAAAATCAGCGACAATTTTCAGCGTTGTGGATTCCTCGTGACTGATATCACCGCTCTGCATACAATAGTTCCCTTCAAAAGGAGAATTCTCCGTAACAAACCAGTCCTCCTCCCCTTCGAGCTGCCAATCGAACTGGGACGCATCACCTGTTTCCCAGTCTTCAACGATCCGGTTCAGCACTTCTCCGAATGAACATTCGGTTCCATAATAATCGGTGGTCAGATGAAGATCAAAATCAACAGGCTCCGATACCGGGGCATCAGCCGAAATGTGAAGCGTAAAAGTGGCCTGTACCGTATTTCCTGCGCCGATGATCCCGGTGTTATCGGGAGAACCGCTGATGCTGACGTAAGGGGAAATCTCCGTCAGTGTTGAGATCGCGTTCACCTTTGTCACCGCGTGACCGGTATTGATAAGGGCAATGGTCATAGTTGCCGTTTCACCGCTATCCAGCCGCCCGTTATCGTTTCCGTCATCAATCGTATAGTCGCCCGAACAGCTTAAGACGGGTGCGTTAAGTGTGACCTCGAAAGAAGTAGTCCAGGTGCTTCCGCTGTTGTCGGTATAGGTCACTGTAAACTCTGCAATGTGCTGATCGGGTATAGTATTGTTTACCGAAAACTGGAAGGAGTGGTTTTCTGTCAGAATAGATGCCGCATTGATATTGCCGAACTGGTGCGTTCCGTTCACAATGGTGACATAGGGATCGGCTGTTGTCAGAACTCCTACCACATTGACGGCCATGAGTCCGCCGATATTTTCAAGCTCGATGCTGACGTCCACCTCTTCGGAATAATCTGCTTCACCGTTGTTATTTCCTCCAGCCAGATCGCTTAAGTCGATTTCATTTTCTACCACATAGGCTCCGGTGAAAGGCAATAATGAAATTGTAGCCTGATAGGGTATAGTATTAAAGTTTGTAAGTGTCAGCAGTAAGTTTCCCGGATTGTTCTGCGGGACAAAGCTCAATGTACAGACACCTCCCTGGATAAGCCCGGTTGCAATTATTTCTCCCTGCCAGGTCAAAGAAACAAGAGCACCTTCCGAGGGACTCGAAACAGCAAGTGATGTAACTCCGAAGTATTCCTCTATAGGGTGAGTAGCCGTGATCTGGGTTGGAAAAGCTGTACGCAGTTGAATGCTGGGATCGCCCATTACGATCCATGTATCTGTCATATCGTTGCCGTCGCCGCCATAAGCGTCATTCATACTTGCACAACCGAAATAATGTATGCTGCCTAACGTATGGCGTGTGGAGTAGCTTCCCATTCCGGCGATCAGCTCATTCATCTCATCCTGTCCTTCCATTGGTGGAGCCCACGATTGAAAAACAGAGCTGAAAGACCCGCCGATACCGCCGGTCGGGGTTGCAGCATTCGGGCTTTTCAGCCATGCCTCGCCAAACGTATCACCACCTCCGGAATCGTCATCAAAATCACCCACACAACAGCCGACTATAATAAAGTAAGGATACTTATGGTGATTGGACAGCGCATTGATGGTCGTATTGGTGTAATTCCCGGTAACGATTACCGCATGGTCGCCATGACCGGTATAATTGATCAGCGAGCAGCCGTTATTGATCACCTGGCTCAGGCTGGATGCAGACGGGCTACTGCTGCCGTCGGCAGTAGTGCCACCTGTCGGAGATGAAGAAGCATGCGAACCGTCATATTTTTCCCATACCTGTTCATACGTGAATCCGAGAAGATCTGATTTGATATGATTGCTGTGCTGCCAGTCTGCTTCTCCATCATCACCGTACCCGGTTCCCTCATTGCTTGCTATACCCATCGCTACAGAAAACCAATCGGTAGCCGTGTAAGGATTTTTTTCATACTCTAAAACCTTGCTGATCACGGGGACAAGTTCGTTTCCATTGTGGACCAGAAAACGTCCTACAAAAATTTCGGAGTAATGATCGTTTCCTGAAATGTAACCGTAGCAGACATCGCAGTACCCCTGACCACCGGAGTTATTTACAAGATAGGAGGGCACCTGGCTTTCATCACCAACAAGCTGCAGAAATGTAAGCCCGTTCGTGAGGTAGAAATTTTCTACATACGAATTTATGGCCGAAGTCGAGTTGATCGTTGCCACATCAACAAGGGTAACATGAATCCCCTTTTCTTTTTTCCATTGTATCCACGGCTGGAGCTCATCGAAATACTGAGCCGGAGAAATGACCAGCATATTGCCGATCTCCGGTATGGGGCTATACCGGTCGCTGTTCTCGGAATAATTGATGAAGCGGTTATCATACACCTCATCCATCAGCCGGTTGATTCCCTGAGGAACGTCAGAGAGCGGATTGAGTCCAACCTCGTCTGTTATCACGATCTCCGCTTCAATATGGTGATACACGCGAAGCACCTTTGTTACCGCGTTATACTGAACAGGATAAAACTGCAGACTCTGTCCCCTGTACTGACCCTCTATAAAAGGATCCGAAAGCTCTGCAAGGGTGCCGGGATAAAAATCATCAGACGTGTAAGCTTCGCTGTAAGTGAATGGAACAGATGACGGATCAATGTTCCTGATGAGGTTTCCTTTTGATGGAACCACATTCACGTTTTCAAAATCTTCATAGCTCTCATGAATGATATTGACCTGCATCTTTGCATGATCATCTATGATCATGGTCGCTGTCATCTTTGGCAGATCGGGATGAGATTTTCTCAGTAAGCGGGTTCCGTTTTCCAGGAAAACCTCTACGCCATTGCCGGAGTTTTTAAGTATGATCTGATCGGCGTAACAATCCAGGTGAATCGTTCCGGATGTGGTTTGCGTGTACTCAATTGTTCCCTGGGCCATCAGCCTGTTACAACATGCAAGGACAATAAGGAAGATAAATTTTTTTTTCATTATGGAATTCACCATCTGCTATTCGTGCCTGATAAAAAGACGCCCAGAAGCGCCATTAGTTGTTTGGAAAAAATAAATGCCGGCCGGCCATTGGGAAACATCCAACCCGTTATTTCCAGAAGTGATAGAAGTGGTCATCACTTTGCCGGAAATATCTGTCACTTTGATGATTCCAGAAGATATATTTCTAATGAAAACCCGGTCAGATGCCGGCTGGGGATAAGCAACAACTCCGGACAATTCATTTTCGGCTACTGATAAAACTTCTGTATCAAAGTGAAAGATCAGATCAACATGCTGGTCATTGAATCCTGTTGGAAAAATGTAAAAATGGAGGTCCCCGGAACCAGGGATATCGTAAGGATTCACTGTCAGTTTGATCAGTCCGTATCCTCCGGGAGCAACCGCGCTCATATTGCCGGTGTTAGGCATTCCGTCGTAACAGTGCGGCCAGTCGCAGAGAATGAACTCCCACCCCACCGGACAGGTATTTTCAATCAGGCGCCAGGTGATCAATGCTTCTTCCCCGGAGGTGTTCTGAATATCCACCTGGTGCACGCTGTATTGTTCCATTGCAAGCTGCGCACTATAATGATCGTCCGGAAAAAAAGCGTAGTCCTGCGCATTTGCCTGGAGTAAAACCCCACAGAAGAACAACAGTGAAACAACCTGCTTCATGGACCTCATTTTGAAACGCGGCAAGTTCGGTAAAAAATAGCCAAGTAAAAAGCGGAAGATGGGGCAGGATTGAAATCGCAACACGCATCGGCTCCTGGTATTTTAAAACATGGAGACACGGATTACACAGAAGGACACGGAGATTTTTCTGTTCTAAGCCTGATTTAAAAGCTCAACGACCTTTTGCCGGAAAAGATCTGCGGTTTCATCGGGACTTAAATGAAGGAATTTATCCGGTGACACGGGTTTCCCGATTACAACATCCACCCTTCCTGGTCTTATTTTAAAGGAGCCGCTGGGAAGAACTTTCCGTGTGCCTTTGATCGCCACCGGAACGACTCCGATCTGGCCTTCCCTTGCGATGATAAATGAGCCCCTTTTAAATGTGAGCAGTTCGCCCGTTTTTGAACGTGTGCCTTCGGGGAAGGTGATCACATTCTGCCCCGATCGTATCAGGTCAATCGCCCTGTTCATGCTGGCCATCGCCTTCTCCTTGTTCTTCCGGTCGACGAAGATCATGCCCATTGCCTTCATATAAGTCCCGACAACAGGCACTTTCGCCAGCTCCTGCTTGGCGACAAAAAAAAGCGGAACGGTCACTGCTTCCGTGATCGCCGCAATATCGAGCTGCGATTCATGATTGGAGACATAAATGTATTGCTCCTTTTTGCTGACATTTTCCCTTCCTCTCACTCTGAATCTTACAAGGCAGACCCCCAGCACAAGCGGACTCCAGAAATAGTGGGATGCTGCCAGAACAGCGCGGCGCGGATCACGAAAAAGGGCAAGTGTGATCAACCCGATTGCTCCGGCGCAGGCGGTGAGGATCAGTAACAGAACGATCTGGACAAGGTTCACCGGAAACCAGAGTATATCAGTCAGCTTTTGCCGCATTTCGCGCCAAAACTAATCCGGCTTTTGAAGAATGTGATATTCCGCCTCATTTTTGCAGCAATGCCTTTTCAAAAGCGGTCAGTTCCAGGAACATGCGTTAAACTCTTTGTCCTTCTATATGCGGCAGGCAGATTTCTTTTTTTTCCTGCTGTGTCTGTTGCGCAGGACGCAAGAAAAAATACGCTGATCGGTTACCCTGCCGGCTTTTACCTGCCGGAAACACGGTGGGGGATCGGAGCCGCTGCTTCATACAATTTTTTTGTTTCAAAAAAAGACAGCATCTCGCCGCCAGGTCAGGTACAGATTGGTTTCGCTTATACGCAAAACCGTCAGCTGCTCTTCTCCCTTCCCTTCCAGGTTTTCTGGAAACAAAGGTTGCATTCGGTTTCCGGTGAGCTCAGCTACAATGATTACTCCTTTTACTACTATGGCGTTGGAAACCGTATAAACGACAATGTAAAGGAACTTTACGGAGTAAAATCCTCTCTCTTCAGGATCAATTACCTGTATCAGTTCAAGCCGCGTTTTTTTGGCGGGTTAAGGTGGTGGTATGAAAATTATGACATTCATAAAACTATTCCCGGTGGCGAATTGTCCCAACAGATAATTCCCGGATCCGCAGGAAGCGTCACAAGCGGACCCGGCCTCGTATTTTTATTTGACAGCCGCGATAATATTTATTATTCGACAAAAGGTGCATACCTGGAACTTGTGTACCACAACCAGGACGCTATCTGGGGAAGTCATTTTACGTATGACCGTTACCGGTTTGATGCCCGCCGTTTTTTTTCGCTGGGAAAAAAACAGTGCCTTGCTCTTGAAGCATTCGGCGATTTTATTTCCGGTGATGCGCCTTTCAATCAAATGCCGAACATTGGCAGCGCCAAACGGATGCGCGGTTATTATGAAGGAAGGTACAGGAATCAAAATATGCTGATGCTTCAAACTGAATACCGGATCATGCCTTTCAGGAGATGGGGATTGGCAGTATTTGCAGGCAATGCTTTTTTATGGAAAGACCTCGACGATCTTCAGATAAAATACAGCAGGCTGAATGCAGGCGCAGGAATCCGCTTTGCTTTTGACAGGGCAAAAAAAATAAACCTGAGGCTTGACTATGCTGTTGGAAAAAATTCCTCGGGGGTATACTTTACCATCGGCGAAGCGTTTTGATCATTTAACCGCTAAGTTGCTTTTGCGGTCTTAGAAGCTGTCTGAATTTTCATTGGTAGAATTGTTATGAGTGGATTTTTGATGCAGACGAGACGAAATTTTTATGAATAGCGGCGCCTGTTTGGAAAAATTTCAGCGAAGTATGTGGCAAAAAGACACCATAACAAACTATTGAATGGAATTTTAGACAGCCTCTATGCGGTTAAGATTCCTGATCAGTATTCCATTTTCCTCTGACGGTCGGATATTTCAATTCCGTTTCGAGCTCTTCAAGAAATTTTTCCCTCGTGATTACCCTTGCGCCAAGGGAAACAAGATGATCATTCTCCACCTGGCAATCGATCAGTTTCCACCCTTTTTCCTCCAGATCCTTTGCTAAAAAATAAAGTGCTGCTTTTGAGCTGTCCTTTGACCGCGAAAACATGCTTTCACCATAAAAAACACGACCAAGCGAAACACCATACAGTCCCCCGGCAAGTGTCCCGTTTTCCCAGACCTCAACCGAATGAGCGAGGCCGGCGAGATGCAGCTTTTTATATGCCTCCACCATTTCGTCAAGAATCCATGTGTGCTGATGGCGGATACCCTCCCGGCACCCTTCGATCACTTCGTTAAAGGCCGTATCGAAGGTGAATTGAAAATGATTTTTGTTTAATGTATTTCGCAGCGAATGGCTGATGTGAAATTCATTCGTGTACAAGACGCATCTTTCGGATGGACACCACCAGTGGATCTCTCCAGGCTCATTGTACCAGGGAAAAATTCCCCTGCTGTAAGCATCAAGGAGTCTCTCCGGCCGCAGATCCCCTCCGACTGCCACAATGTCTGAGTCAAATTCATCAGGTTCAGGGAACCATAGGGTGTCGTCGAGGAGATATACTGGCATTCAAGGCAAAATTAATATCCCGCGCGGCCCTATTGATTGCTGGAACAATAACATTTGTTTCTATTCACTAAAATTCACTTTCTGATGATTTTTGTGCAACGTCAACATTCTTTCGTTGCACTGAAATTCTCCTCATGTTGATTTTTGTGCAATGATAATTTTTCTTTGCACTAAAATTACCCGGGCGATAATTTTTGTGCAATAACTTTTTTTCTTAATCCTTTTTAGAACAGTATGCTATCCTTTACCGATGTCTCGAAAGCACTTGGAGCCAGATCATCCGATATGGCTGACTTGGCTACGGGCACCGGCTTGATTCCTGCCCTTCCGCTCATGGCATTCTTATTTATGGCGAAAATGATCTGAGTGGAACTCAATATGCGATAAAGGGATGGATTGATGAAGAAATGCTCGCAGTCATGTATGTCAGTTATGTGGGTGAAACGAACTATGGTCTGCAAACCTTATTTCTCGATGGATTCAGGTTTCCTGAAGAGTAAAAGTCCGCTTAAAATCCTTTTCACCTGATATATTTGTCTTTGTGACATTCGATCTGCCTTTTATTTTAAAGATATTGAATAAACCGCTTCCTGGTAATGAAGCGCATCAGACAATGATGAGCTACCGGAGGGCAAAGGCCTCCGAGGCCAGGATGCTTCAACCAGGGCCGCGGCAAAGTGCCGTCATCCTATTGATATTTCCATGGAAAAATGTGTGGAGTACCTTATTCATTGTACGTCCCGAGTATGATGGAGTGCATAGCGCACAGTTAGGCTTCCCTGGTGGAAAAAAAGAAGAGGGCGATGATGATCTGCAAACAACGGCATTACGCGAGACCAACGAAGAAGTTGGAATCAGGCCCGATCAGATCGAGGTAATCGGCACATTGTCTGAAATATTTATTCCTCCCAGTAATTTTATCGTTCACCCCTTTGTTGGATTGATCAGGTCAGAACCGGAATTTATACCAGATAAACGTGAAGTTGCGGAATTGCTGATCGAACCGCTGGATCATTTTTTCCGTGAACCTGCTGTGCTGATGAAAAAGATCTACCTTAAAAATTTTCAGGTGGAAATTGACGCTCCCTGCTTTGATGTTCAGGGACGAATTCTCTGGGGTGCCACGGCAATGATCTTGCAGGAGTTCAGGCACCTCGCCGGATTTATAAAATGAAAATGGGATCAGCTGAGAAGCTCATTCATCTTGCTTACCGTCATTCCCTCCAGAGTCGGAACCACTGCAGTGGCTTTTTTCAACAGATCATTTTCGCCTACACCAATGCACCGGAAGCCACCATTGAGCGCTGCTTCCACACCGAGCTGGGCATCTTCAAACACCACACAATCCGAAGGGTTCAATCCCATCGCCTTTGCACCTTTTTCGAATACTTCCGGATCAGGTTTGGAAAAATGAATGTTTGTGCCATCAATGATGACTTCAAACAGCGAAATGATCCCAAGCTTCTCAAGGATCATCCTTGAATTCTGTGATGATGATCCAAGACCTATCCTGATGTTTTTTTTGTTCAGCTCTTTCAGAAACACGGCCACTCCCGGAAGCATATCTGAAGGTTTGATCTCGCCGACCAGCCGGAGAAACCACTTGTTTTTCAAGGCCATCAGCTCAATTTTTTTTTCATCATTTAAAAGCAGGGGGCCCCAGGAAAGAATTTTTTCCAATGAATCAAGACGACCGACACCTTTTAATTCTTCATTATGCTCTTCATCGATCTCGATTCCAAGAGAGCCGGCTAAGCGTTGCCAAGCCTTGAAGTGGTATCCTGCGGTGTCTACAATGACACCATCCAAATCAAAAATACAGGCCTTTATCTGTACCATTGCCAATGGAAGGGTCAACTTTTGACCCGGGCGGAGGTTTCCATTTTGATCAGTCCGACGATCAGCAGCTCTGCGCTTGCAGGATTAGATGCCAGCGGAATATTGCACCGGATGCATGTCTTTACAAATTCCACAACGTCCGCTTCATAGTCCTGTACGATCTCAGGATCGCGGAAAAAAAGCACCACTGAAAGTTCTCCATTCTGCGCCTTTTCGGTCAGCTCCCGAAAACCTCCATCTCTTCCCCGGTGAACATGCTCCACATTCAGCTTCAGATCCTGCTGAACAAATTCAGCAGTAAGACCTGTGGCGATAAACGTCCTTCCCCAAAGCCAGTTTTCTCTTTCCTTCAGAAATTCAACGAGCCGCGGCTTCATGTTATCATGCGCAATGATGGCAATTTTTTTCATCTTATTTTTTTATCCAGGCAATAATAATCGCCATACGTTTAACTTTCCAGGGACGGACTTTGTTTTCAGGAATAAGAAATTTAATTCGCTTTTGTTGCCTTAAATTTAATATGATATTCCACAAGTCCGTCAATCGGTTTTTTAATGATCCTGCCGAGTTGAATGCCACTTTCCCCGGCGGCTGTTCTTAAGCATGCTTCAAAATGGTAGGCGACCGAGCCTACAAAATGAACAGGCACCTCCTTCCAGTTGCTATAGCATTTTACATGAATATCAATGAATTCTTTCATTCCTGAAACGATCCATGAGACCACATGTGGATGAGCAGCATGCTTTCCGATAAATTTCATAAACCCGGCGAGAAAGACATTTGCCTTCGGTTCCTTATACACCCGCGACAATACTTCGGATATCGTCAGTGAATAATTTTTGTCAAAGGATGCACGGATATCATCCGGCAGCCTTTTATAAAAATATTCCCTCAGTAATATTTTGCCGAAGTAAGAGCCACTTGCTTCATCGCCTAGCACATACGCAAGTGAAGGTACTTCCTCGTACGTTTTATTTCCATCGAAATAGCAGGAATTGCTTCCCGTGCCTAATATGCAGGAGATACATGGTCTTCCATCATACGTAGAGTATGCAGATCCTGTCTGGTCGTGATCCACCTGTATTTCTGCTTTTGGAAATACAGCCTGGAGTCCGCGGTTCACTATCGCACTCATTTCAGGTGAGCTGCAGCCTGCACCATAAAAAAACACCTGACTGACTTTATCAGTATCCAGCACTGAAGAAGCATTTGTACGGACGGCCGATTCGATTGCCTTCTCATCAAGCTGATATGGATTCAGCCCCTGCGTTTCAAAATCACCGAGCCGTTTTCCGGCGGTGTCTGTTAACGCCCAATCGGTTTTGGTTGAGCCGCTATCGGCAATGAGAATCATCTTTATTGACTTCAGATTTTTTCGACAAGATCACAGACCCGTTGGCTGTATCCCGCCTCATTATCATACCACGCCATAACCTTGACGAGATTTCCATTTACCGAGGTCAGCGCTGCATCGAAGATACAGGACGTCGTATTTCCGACAATATCGACAGAAACAATGGGATCAGTGCAGTATTCAATGATCCCCTTCATCTCCTCCTCAGCGGCTACTTTCATTGCCGCATTCACTTCTTCTTTGGTCACATTGCGGCTCACAATAACAACAAGATCCGTCAATGAACCATCGGGGACCGGCACTCTTACGGCTACGCCATCAAGCTTTCCTTTCAGGGAAGGCAATACTTCACCCACCGCCTTCGCAGCCCCGGTGGAAGTCGGCACCATGCTCATCGCCGCGGCCCTGGCCCTTCTCAGATCTCTGTGCGGTGCATCGTGCAGGCGCTGATCGGCTGTATACGCATGAATTGTTGTGATGTATCCTTTTTCAATGCCGAACTTTTCATGAAGCACTTTAACCATAGGCGCAAGGCAATTGGTTGTGCAGGAAGCATTGGACAGGATCTGATCTTCCGGTGAGATCGTTTCTTCATTCACACCCAGCACGATTGTCTTTACCCCACCGGTAGCAGGTGCGCTGATGACCACCTTTCCTGCTCCGGCAGCCAGGTGTTTCGATGCACCTTCCTTGTCGGTATAGATACCTGTCGACTCTATTACTACATCCACCCCGAGTTCTTTCCATGGCAGGGTGGAAGGATCTTTTTGTGCATACACCTTTATCGGCTTTCCATTCACTACCAGTGTTTCGCCTTTGGCCTCGACTGTATACTTTATTTTTCCGTGGATGCTGTCATACTTCAGCAGGTGGGCCAAAGTAGGCACATCAGTGAGATCGTTGATCGCAACTACTTCTACGTTTTTATTTCCGGCGAGTCCACGGAAGCACATTCTTCCGATACGACCGAAACCGTTGATGGCAATTTTTTTCATTCTTCTATCGCTGTTTTTTTTTCTTCAAATTGAGAGGATCCGTGCAATTCGCAGTTCATCTCTGTTGGGCACATTTGTTTGTGAGATGGATTCTTTCAGCGGAGTATACGTTTCCCTGTCGTTGATAATACCCACCATACAATCCGTTTTTCCCTCAATAAGACCTTCAACTGCTCCAAGACCCATGCGGCTGGCGATCACCCTGTCGTAGCAGCTTGGAGCTCCTCCGCGCTGCAGATGCCCCAATATTGAAACGCGGGTTTCGTACTGCGCATGTTTTTTTGTCACTGCATTGGCTATGGCATAAGCACCGCCGGATTTTGAACCCTCCGCAACGATAACGATACTGCTCGTTTTTCCGCTGCTCTCAGATCTCGTAAGTGTATCCACCAATTCTTCAACACTCATTTCATCCTCAGGAAGGATGATCGCAATCGCGCCAGTCGCTATGCCTGACTTCAATGCAATGAACCCGCTGCTGCGGCCCATCACTTCCACAAAAAAGAGCCGGTTGTGAGAAGTTGCCGTGTCCCTGATCTTGTCGACTGCGTCTACTACTGTATTGGTTGCTGTATCAAATCCGATGCAATGATCTGTTCCGAAAAGGTCATTATCAATCGAGCCCGGAACACCCATAATGGGAAGACCGAATTCTTCAGTGAAAATATGAGCTCCTGTCAGCGTACCATTCCCCCCTATTGTAATCAATGCATCAACGCCGTTCTTTTTGATTTGGGCAAAAGCTTTTTTTCGCCCTTCTGAACTCATGAACTCCACACACCTGGAACTTTTCAGAATGGTGCCTCCCCTACCCAGGATCTTAGCCACCGAACGTTCATTCAACCGTTTAAAATCGCCTTCTATCAGGCCTGCATATCCCTGGAAAATTCCCTCTACTTCAACGTTATGATACACACATCCCCTGACTACTGCTCTGATGGCTGCATTCATGCCGGGCGCATCGCCTCCGCTGGTAAGAACCCCGATTCTTTTTATTGTCACATTATTCATAATTTCCTTGATTCACCAACCCAGCTTTCACCGTTCAGAGCTGCGCGCTTAATTTTCAACGGAAAGCCAAAGATGGTTTGCAATTTCATTTTTTCCGGAAAGAACTTACAGTGTTTTCAACAGTTTACAGATAAAGAAAAGAGGCCGTCTCAAAGACAGCCTTTTTTATATCGATGAGTATTTGCTGAAGATCGTTTAAACGATTGCCGGAAAGATCGGCTGACTTTTGATGCAGTCTTTCAATCCTTTCAGATGGATCATTCTCCTTATTAATGGGTGGGTGTCATGCTGCCTGGCTTCTTTTCGGATCCTTTGGGGACTTCCACCATCGCTTTGATCGTCAGTACCGTACTGATCGGATCAGTATTGGCGGTCAATGTAACTGTCTTTTTCTGTACACCTTCTTTTCCTGCGCTGTTGAATTTTACATGGATCTCTCCAGTAGCTCCGGGTGCAACCGGATCTCTCGGGTAAGAAGGAACGGTACAACCGCAGGAACCTTTCGCGTCTTCTATGATCAGCGGTTCGCTGCCGGTATTGGTAAAACGGAAATTGTATTCCGCATTATCGCCCTGCTTCAAATTGCCAAAATCATGCTCGGTCTTATCAAACAACATGGTGGTTTTGGCCCTGTTTCTGGAAGCCTCCCCTGTTGTATTCGCCGGACTCTTCTGGGCAGCTCCTTGTTCGCCAGTGGCCGTTCCGTTTGCATTTTCTGAAGCAGGACGGCTGGAGATATCACCGTTATCTGCCTTAACCAGGCGATAAGTCAGAAATCCGAGGGCTCCTGCAATAACAATTAATAATCCTATTTTAACTCCGTTGCTCATGATAATTTTTTATTGATTCGGTTATTTTTGAGGTTTACGTTGTTCCTTATCCAAAAACTCGCTGTACGCCAGGTTCTTTTTGTCAAAGGTGCCATTGGCGAGTACTTCGATCGCTGTTTTTAACGCCGGATTAAGATCATTGATAACGTGATAAAATGCTTCATTATCGTAAAGGTTCCGTGCTATCAGGGCCTTTAGCTGAATTTTAATCGCATGTTCTGACGTTTTGTATTGTTCCTCGTTAAATGGTACTTCTTTTTCTTCCGCCATTTTGATCATTTCCTGGATACCACTTTCAGGAACCTCAAAGCCTGCGACAAATTTAGCCAGATCCGGGTACTGCACCAGCAACCTTGCCCTGTTGTCTACGGTGTAGCTCAAAGCCCAGTCGCTGTTTACGCCCGTTCTCCTGATGTCATAAAAATAATCTGAATTTTCTGTTGTATCGAGTGGTACAAAAATATCCGGCAGTATACCTCCACCGCCATATACAATACGCTTTTTAACATTGGTATAATACTTAAGGGAATCTGGCATCTTAATGCTGTCTATTGAGAAAAATTCCCCGTGATCGTACCTTTTTTTGCGATCGCTGTAATATTCATCTACTCCATCATCATACGATTTCTGGATGCACCGGCCGCTCGGAGTGTAATACTTCTGGACGGTGAGCCTGACCGCACTGCCGTCGGGTAATGGAATAGGCCGCTGTACAAGTCCTTTTCCGAATGATCTGCGGCCGATGATAAGTCCCCGGTCCCAGTCCTGGATAGCGCCGCTGACGATCTCACTTGCAGAAGCTGATGATTCGTCCACCAGGACGATCAAACGTCCCTTTTCAAAACTACCTGTGATGTTTTTATTCGCACGGAATTCCTCTTTCGGAAAGGCCCTGCCCTGTGTATATACCAGCAGCTTATCTCCTGAAATAAATTCGTCGCCCATTTCAACAGCCGAGGTCAGAAGACCACCGCCATTCCCCTGAAGATCCAGCACGAGGTCTTTCATTCCCTCTGCTTTCAGTTTTGCAATTCCTTTTTTCAATTCATCTGTGGTGGTCCGTGCGAAACGGCTCACTTTGATATAACCCACCGTTGGAGTGGCCATATAGGTTGCATCAATGGAGTAAATAGGAATTTTATCGCGTGTTATCACATAATGCGCGATCTCAGTATCACCCTTACGCTGGATTCCGACTTTAACCTTAGTTCCTTTCGGACCACGAAGCTTAGATACAACATCGCTGTTTTTTATTCCTATACCGGCTACCACGTCATCTTCGATCTCAATGATCTTATCTCCGGACCGTATTCCAAGCTTTTCAGAGGGACCTCCCTGGATCGGCTCAACCACATAGATCGTATCATGAAGAATATTGAATTGAATTCCGACACCGTCAAAGCTTCCCTGCAATGGTTCATTCGCCTCTTTTAATTCTTCCTTGGACAAATAAACAGAATGGGGATCCAGTTCTTCGAGCAGTGCTATGATCGCCTTTTCGGTTAAAGCTTCCTCATTAACGGTATCTACATACATGTGCTCTATGTAATTGAGCAGGCTGGCGAACTTTTCAGTTGTAGCAGAAGGATCCGGCACCTGGGCATTTATATGCCCGACAGCAACCAACATAATAACCAACAACACCAAACGTACTTTCATCATTTTATTTATCATTTCAGATTCAAATGTAAGTTTCTAATCACACATCGGACCATAAAAAAAGGTTAATCCATTCAGAGCAGAGTGTGAATAAAGAAAAAACAAAGGCCGCCTCTCAGGGCGGCCTTTCAGCTTTTAGGGCTGGGCAAATTCTTTTGAAAACCGTTTTCTGTCATGCTCTTTCAGGTAAACTTTCCGGAGCCTGATCGATTTTGGGGTTACCTCAACATATTCGTCCGCCTGAATATATTCAAGCGCCTCTTCAAGAGTAAACTTTATCGGCGGAGCCATCCGTGCCTTTTCATCGCTGCCTGATGCCCTCATATTGGTCAGCGCCTTTGTTTTGGTGACATTCAGCACAAGGTCATTGTCTCTTGTATGCTCTCCGATCACCTGGCCTTCATATACCTCATCCATCGCATCAACAAAAAACCGTCCCCGGTCCTGGAGATTGCTTATGCTGTATGCCACGGCCGTCCCCGTTTCCATAGAGATCAGCGAGCCGCTCAATCTTCCCGGAATATCACCTTTCATAGGCTGGTATTCCTTAAAACGGTGTGCCATTATCGCTTCTCCCTGAGTAGCTGTGAGCATATAACTTCTGAGACCGATAATACCACGGGATGGAACTTCAAATTCAAGCATTGTGCGATCCCCTTTTGGTTCGAGGTTTTTCATTTCACCCTTCCGCTTTGTTATCGCTTCGATCGCAATACCGGTCATCTCGTTCGGAAGATCGACCGTAAGCTCTTCAATGGGCTCATGTTTCTGCCCGTTGATCTCCTTGATCAGGGCGCGTGGCTGACCGATCTGCAGCTCATAGCCTTCGCGGCGCATGGTTTCAATAAGAACGGAAAGGTGCAGAACACCTCTTCCAAAAACAATAAAACGGTCTGCCTTATCTGTATCTTCCACCCGCAGGGCAAGATTTTTTTCCAGCTCTCTTGTCAACCTGTCTTTAATATGCCTGCTCGTTACAAACTTGCCTTCCTTTCCAAAAAAAGGCGAGTCATTGATTGTAAAAAGCATGCTCATCGTCGGCTCATCCACTGCAATGGTTGGAAGAGCTTCGGGATTTTCAAAGTCAGAGAACGTGTCGCCAATTTCAAATTCCTCAATCCCGTTTATTGCACATATATCGCCCGAAATCACCGAATCAACCTTGCGTTTTCCCAATCCTTCAAAAATGTATAACTCTTTGATGCGGCCCTTTACAACAGATCCGTCACGTTTTACCAAGGAGACCGGCATTCCGGCGCGCAATTCGCCACGATGAAGTTTTCCGATCGCCATACGACCTGTGTATGCCGAATAATCGAGCGACGTAACAAGCATCTGCGGAATACCAGTACGTGAAACCGGTGCCGGAACATGCTCTATGACCATATCAAGCAACGGCTCAATGTTGTCGGTCTTAATTTTCCAGTCTGTACTCATCCAGCCTTGTTTAGCGGCACCGTATGCGGTAGGAAAGTCTAACTGGTCTTCCGTTGCACCAAGGTTAAACATCAGGTCAAACACTGCTTCATGTACTTCGTCCGGTGTACAGTTTTCCTTGTCTACTTTATTGATAACAACGATGGGCTTTAATCCAAGCTGGATAGCTTTCTGCAGAACGAATCGTGTCTGGGGCATCGGCCCTTCAAAAGCGTCCACCAGCAATAATGCGCCTTCCGCCATATTCAACACACGCTCTACCTCACCGCCAAAATCGCTGTGGCCAGGTGTATCAATGATATTGATCTTATATCCTTTGTAATTGATGGATACGTTCTTTGCCAGAATTGTAATGCCCCTTTCGCGTTCGAGATCATTGTTGTCAAGGATCAGTTCCCCCATTTCCTGGTTATCACGAAAAGTTTTGGCCAGCAAAAGCATCTTGTCCACCAAAGTGGTCTTTCCGTGGTCAACGTGGGCGATGATCGCGATATTTCTTATTTTTTCCATTCAGATTGTCTTGGCTTCAACCGTTTTATTCCGGTCCCTGTGTGTTTTTAAAAAGGGGTGCAAAAGTAGTGTTTCTTTTTCATATTCAGGCATGAAAAGTCTTTGAGACTAAAAGACTCGGGACTTTTATGCACAGGATCGTTTACCTGCCCCGTAAAAACAAAACATCCCGGACCATTCGTTAATGGACCGGGATGCCGATAGTAACATTGGTTATTAAATCGATACACTAACGCAAAAGCGTTACGTGGCCTTTTATTTCTTTAGTATCCGTATCCAGGTGCGTTCTTAGAACGATCCTGTAATTGTAGGAAGCATTTTCTGCATAATAATCACCACCCTTGACATTTCCCATCCATCCCATCGCGGGATCAGATGTTTCAAACACAGTTTGTCCCCAGCGGTCGAAGATCTGGAATGTGTACTCCGAAATAAATCCGGTATTCTCTATCTCGGGCTTGAACACATCATTCAATCCGTCATCGTCGGGAGTAAATGCGTTTGGTACAAAGATCAGGTAATCATTGTTAACGGTCATATACCTGACTGTGCTGGCTGCACAACCGTGCAAATTATAGACAGTCAGCGTCACCGGCCAGGTTCCCGGATAGGTATATGAATAGACCGGATTTTCTGAAACGCTGGTCGCTCCATCGCCAAAACTCCAGGAATATTCTATCGCATCAGCGCTTGTGCTCGTGAATTGGATTTCGGGAAGATAAATAGAAGTTTCTTCCGGCGACATTTCGAATGCTGCCACGGGAAGATCGAACGTTTCAATAAGCTGTTGCGCAACAAGCGTATCCTGGCAGCCATCCTGAGAGATTACAATAAGCTGCACATCAAACACTCCCTGTTGATCGTAAGTATGCTGAGGCGAAGTTTCCGTACTGGTACTTCCATCTCCGAATAACCACTGGAATGAAGAGCTGTTGGAAGATTCATTGGAGAACTGGACATCCAGATCAAGGCATCCGTTCAAAGGGGATGCAGAAAGCCCTGCAACTGCTGGTTCGAAAATCTCAAAATGCTCAAGGCTCTGCGAGATACATCCGAATTCGTTCGTTACTTCAGCTTCAATATCGTGTAGCCCTGCTTCTGAAAGAGTAATTTCAGGTTCGGATTCCGAAGAAACACTGATACCATTTACGGACCACTGTACAGCCGTCACCTGAGGATCGCCCAATTGCGGATGCACAAGCGAGGGAACGGCGCACGATGAGAGCAGATCCAGTGTAAACTGGGCCGAGGGAACAGGTTCGATGACGATTTCCTTCGATATGCTGTCTGCACAAAGAAAGCTATTCGTCACTATTAAATGGACGGTCCGGGTTAAAGAAGACGTTCCTGCATTTTCAAAGGAATGGCAGGGAGCATCTTCTGAAGAGGTCTGACCATCACCAAAGTCCCAGACATAATATTCTGCTCCAGTTGAAATATTCTGCAGACAAGTCTGGAACGGACTGCACCCGGAAACCTCGCTGAGATTAAAATCCGATACGGGATTGTCCTTTACTTCAAATTGTCTTGTCATTTCCGACACGCATGAGTTCGGTGCGGTCGCTTTGAGGCTTATCTCATATACCCCGCTCAAATCATAGCTATGCGTTACAACGGGAAGCGTGCTTGTGCTCTGATCATCAAAATCCCATTCGAATTGATCAGCAGAACTCGAAACAGCTGTAAAAATCACATCACCCTGTTCACATGAATAAGTAAGATCGGTTATAAAATCAATGTCAGGGGACTGAAGCACCTCTACAGGAACAAAGACCGTATCAAAGCCGCAGCCATCGGAAGCATATAAATAAACATCAAAATTGCCCGCAGTGGCAAATGTATAAGCCGGTTCCGGATCATTACTTGTCCAGCCAAGGTCGGGAATTGCGTAAGTATAATTGGTTGCACCCGCGCTTGCGTTGTGCATGTTCACCTCAAGCGAAGTACAGCCATGGTTCACATCCGGTGCAAAAGAAGCCGTTACATTGTTCGGCTGAACGACGATCGTCTGCGATACACTGTCAATACCGCATTCATTTTCGACATGAAGCCAGATGACATATTGGCTCGCCTGGGTTCCGGTAGTGTACACGTTTGCATCCGGCGTAACCGTGTTCAGATCATCATCCTCACCATCACCGAGATTCCAGTGACAGCTGAATGGAGAACCTGTCGACTGGTTTTGAAATGAAACAGTGACCGGTGAACACACTGTACTCAGAAGCTGGGTGTCAAATGAAGCCAGCGGTCCGGGATGCAGGTCAATATCCTGTGTAGCAGTGCCAGACCCGCACATGTTCGATGCGATAAGCGTGATATGATATACAGAAACTCCATTCTGAACTGTATATATTTTTGTTGGAGGTTGAAAGGCATTTGATGTGCCGGTTCCCAGATCCCAGCTGTAGTCTACATCCACTCCTGAAGTCGTATTGCTGAAATTGACTGACAAAGGCTCACACCCGGAAACGGCGCTCAGTTGCATTCCGGCGACCGGGGCCGCTATTGCCTCAACGCTATGGCTTATTACGGCAGTACAGCCGAAGTTATTTGTAGCTGAAAGCTCTACCGGATATGTTCCGGTAAAATTGTAGGTGTGGTTTGGTGCCTGGCCGGATATTATTGAGCTGTTATCGCCAAAATCCCATTCGTATGAGCTTGCTCCTGTGCTCAGGTTTGAAGGAGCAAGTGCAGCATTGATACAGGTAGTATCTGCAACGGTAAATGCTGCCACTGGTACCTGGTTTACTACGATGATCTTGTTTGCAGTATCTGTGCAGCCGGTTATTACATCCGTGTAATAATAGAACATACTGTAGCTTCCAGTACCTATTCCCGGATTGAACTGTCCTGTCGAAGAATTGATTATACCGGGACCTTGCCATGAGCCTCCGTTCGGGCTGAATCCGGCAAGCGTGGTAACGGGAGCGTTAGCGCATATTGCCTGATTTGTTCCTGCTGAAACTGCCGGCAATGCAGATACCGTTACCTGCACTTGATCCACTACGAAGCAGGTACCTGCTCCATCACTCAACGAAATCAAATGTGTTCCTGTACCAGCTGTCACAGGATTGAACAATCCTGTAGTTGAATTTCCTATTCCTGTTCCAGACCAGATACCTGTAGAGGAAGTCCCGGAGCTCAATGCAAAGGGTACACCATTGAGACAGATTGTTTGATCTGCGCCTGCATTGATCACCGGTGCATTGTTGACATTAATGTTGATCTGATCACTGCTGCTGCATCCGGAAGAATTGGCGTAGGTATATGTCAAAACAGCAACACCAACGGATGACGGAGTAAAAACACCTGAAGATGTTACTCCATTTCCTGTCCAGGTTCCTCCTGCAGGCGAATACCCCTGGAGTGTCACCTGAACCGGTTGATTACAGGCGAACAGATCAGGCCCGGCATTTACAACCGGATAGGAGCTGACGCTTATCGTTACCGCATCGGAAGATGCGCATCCATGATTGTCCGTAACCGCCAATGTATAAGTTGTCTGAGAAGAGGGTGAAGCCGTTGGATTCGCAGAAGCATCATCATCAAGTGAAGACGACGGCGACCATTGGTAATCATAAGGAGTCGAACCACCGGTAACAGTGCCGTTTAATTGAACAGATTGACCAAGGCAGATGGTAATATCATTTCCTGCATTCGCAACCGGAAGATCAAAAACAGATACAGTAACCTGGTCAGATGATACACAGATTCCCGTATTGACCGAGTATGTCAATGTGTATGATCCTGCGGACACTGGTGAAAAAACACCTGCTGAAGTGACGTTACTGCTGCCGGACCATGTACCATTGGGTGTAACCGGCTGGAGCTGAAATGAAGGAGAATTCTTGCAGACCCCAGGATCAGGTCCTGCATTAACAGGGCTTGGAGCCACTACCGTCACGTTTACAATATCACTCGCGGCACATCCTGCCGGATTCGTATAGGTATAAGTGACTGAAAAACTTCCTGTAGAAGATGGAGTGAATAGTCCCGAAGCTGTTACACCGGAACCGCTGTATGTACCTCCTGACGGGCTATTGCCGGTCAGTTGGGTGGCAGCTGAGCCCGCGCAAAAAGTTATATCCTGTCCTGCATTAACAGAAGGAGCTGAACTTACCGAAACAGTTACATTGTCTGAGGAAGCACAACCGCGATTGTCTGTTACATTGAGTACAAAATTTGCAGTCGAAGGAGGAGTTGCGGTTGGAGTAAATGTACTGGTTGAGCTCAATGCCGGACTGGCATTCCAGTTAACGAAATAAGGCGTTTGTCCACCGCTGGCTGATCCGTTCAGCTGAACGCTGCCTCCTGCACATATACCGACATCGTTGCCTGCATTGGCAACAGGTAAAGGATTCACTGTAACATTCACCTGGTCTGTTGAGGTACACACTCCTGATGTTACGGTATATGTAAGGGAATATGTATTTACGGAAGAAGGTGTAAAGACACCTGCCGAAGTGACAAATGTGCTGCCCGACCAGGTTCCGTTGGGTGTGATCGGCAAGAGCTGAAGTGGAGATGCATTGTGACATAGCTGCACATTATTGCCGGCATTGACGGGAGCAGGAGCTAAAACGGTAACTGTCCGTGTATCGGTCGCCGTGCAGGACGATCCATTGGTATAGGAATAAGTGATTGTGAAAGATCCTGTAGCAGTAGGTGTAAAATATCCCGAAGCTGAAACACCTGTGCCGCTGAAAACCCCGCCCGAAGGTGACTGCCCGGTAAGCTGGATCCCCAGGGAATTACTACATACGCTTACATTATTACCGGCTTCAACAACAGGTAAAGCATTGACTGTAACCGTTACCGCATCATTTGATGTGCAGCTTAAATTATCAATGATGGTCAGCAGATAGGTTACTGTCGATACCGGAGTGGCTGTCGGCGTTAATGATGATGCTGAGCTCAGTGTTGCAGAGGGAGACCAGATAATAGTATAAGGTGATTGACCTCCCGTCGCCTGTCCGTTTAAAACTGTAGGCGTTCCCTGGCAAATGCTGACATCATTCCCCGCATTTACGGAAGGAAGAGCATGAACCGTAACATCGATCTGGTCTGTAGAATTACAGGTTCCGGTGTTCAGCGTATAAGTCAGTGTATAAAGTCCTGCCGCGCCAGGATTAAAGACTCCGGTAGAAGTAACATAAGAACTTCCCGACCATGTACCACCTGAGGTTACAGGCGACAGTTGGAATGCGGATGACCCCATACAGGCATTCCTGTCAGGTCCTGCATCAATGCTGCCCGGCGCAGTAACGGTGATCGTCCTTGTTGCGCTTTTCGAACAGCCGAATGAATTCGTATACGTGTATGTGATCGTAAAGCTTCCTGTTCCGGGTGGAGTAAAATTGCCAGAAGCATCCACTCCTGTTCCACTCCATGTTCCGCCTGCCGGAGAATTTCCGGTGAGCTGGGTTGGAACGGGGTCATTGCATAATGTAAGATTAGGGCCTGCATTTACTGATGGGGACGGATTGATAGTGATTGTCACCTGATCCGGTTTGCTGCATCCTTCTATATCGACAGCAGTCACATTATATGTGGTAGTTGACGATGGTGTAGCCATGGGATTGGCAGAAAGCGGATTGCTCACCGATCCACCGCTCCATGTAAATAATGTAATAGCGCCATTGGGACTCGTCGCCGATGCCGACAGCTGGACAGTCTGACCCTGGCAGATCGTCTGATCGGCTCCGGCATTTGTCGTTGGAAGCGGTCGTACAATAATAACCTTATCATCAGTTGCCGTGCAGCTTCCTGATGTAATGGTAAAAGTAAGATTATAGGTACCTGTCTGATTCGGCGTAAAGATGCCTCCGGGTGTCAGCATTGAGGCAGGAGCCCCGGTCCAGGTCCCTCCTGATGGCAATGAAATGGATGGACTGTTTAAGCATGGGTCGATATCCACACCTGCATTAGCGGTACACTGGGCATTCAGCGATCCTGCAGATGCGGCTGAAATCAAGAGCGATATGAGTACGATCCTCAGCAAATCAAATAGGGCGATTTACTTAGCTTAGTTTTAATTTCTTCAATTCACACAATGGTGTTCATACGTTCCACGAAAACAAATAGTTTCCATTTAATCAAAAGCCACCTTTGTTCAAGAACCCGACGCCTTTTATCCGAAAAAGTTTTCGTTTAAAAAACCTCAGGCTTTCAGTTTAAGTAAATTCCTCCCAGACATCTCTTCCGGGGATGCAAAGATAATAGTGCAAAATACACTTTTTATCGATTGCACAATAGCCGTCAATTAAGTCAAAGCACTGTAGTAAGAAGACATTGGATGCCCCCTGACAGTTGCCTGTCAATTCGGGTTAATTTTGTTTGTTCAGGCTGTCCGAGCGGACATTTTATCAACGAATCAGGATCACATGACCAGAGTAAACTCTTTCGTCATCATATCCTTTTAACTGAACTTTTACCTGCCAGTTGTACGCATCATCCTTCGCAAAATATTCTCCGTCTCTCACGTCCCCTGTCCAGGGTAATTGTGGATTTGAGGTTTCAAAGATAATGGTTCCCCACCTATCAACCACCTGAAAAAGATATCTTTCTATAAATGCCTCACCGGAGATCTGTGGCAGGAACTCCTCATTTATACCATCATCGTCTGGCGTAAAGGCATTGGGAACGAACAAGTTAAATATGTCCTGGATGGCAACTACTTCCTCCACATCATCCTTACAACCGTACTCATTCCATACGGTTAAAATTACCTGGTATACACCCGCTTCCTCATAGGTATGCAGGCAATTCTGCTGCTCACTGAATTCCCCGTCTCCAAAGCTCCATTCCCACATGTGAGCGTCAAAGCTGTTATCCATAAATATGAATGAGGGGTCATAAATGGTGGTCGATTCGCGATTTGAGGTAAAGCCCGCCACAGGAAGATTATATGCCTCTATCATTTCGTTGATCAGCAAGGTATCCATACATCCGTCCACAGTCGTTGCGATCAGTGATACATCATAAGTCCCGGGTATATGGTAATTATGAGACGGATTAGAAGCGCTGCTCGTCGCCCCATCGCCAAAGTTCCAGAAATAGGATTCCGCCCCGGTTGTTGTATTTGAAAAATTGACCAATAAATCTACGCACCCATTATCTTCATCGACCTGAAATGCGAGATCCGGCGAGGGATAGACCGGATAAGTCACTGTGCTCGAGTGCTCGCAGCCGAACTGATTGCTGACATGGAGCATGATCTCATATTCGCCCAGTGCATCAAACGCAAATTCCTCATTGGTCAGATCAGATTGCAAAATGCCATCGAGATACCAATCGTATGCATTGCCATTCTGCGAAGCACTTGTGGCTGTCACACTGGAGGGCAAGCCGCACCCTATCGGCGAGCTGAGTAAAAATGCGCTCATTGGCTGCGGACTAACGATCACATCGAGATGAAAGGTATCCGCACAGAGATTGATATCCTGCACAATAAGCGTCACTGTATTCAGATCAGCTTCGGATCCGGTATTCAAATAGGTATTGCATCCATCCGGATCGTTGTCTGTATTACCATCTCCAAAATCCCACGAATAAAACATTCCCCCTTCGCTTGTATTGGAAAAACAGGCTTCAAACGGGCTGCATCCTGTCTGATCGGGCATCTCAAAAGAAGCCACCGGTGGATCATAAACCGTAAAAGGATGGGCCATAGCTGCTGTACATTCATTGTCATTGGTCCCTGTCATTGTTACCAGATAATCGCCTCCTTGCAGATAACTATGGACAGGACTTGATAAGAGTGAAGAATCACCATCGCCAAAATCCCATATTATTTCAATCGCTGTTCCCGGATCAGCGATAAAGTGTACTTCCCCATTCGAACACGCGTCCGGTAAATCCGTTGTAAAATCTATATCAGGTGATGGGTTCACAGTGATCACCACGAACGATGTATCGTAGCTGCATCCGTTGTCAACGTACTGGTGCACGGTGTATATTCCTTCTTCTTCAAAAAGGTGCGCCGGACTTGCAGCTCCTGTAAAGGTTCCGTCCCCGAAATTATAGGTGACTTGTGTGCCTCCGTCGCTGAAATCAGTAAATTCCACCTGCAGCGGTTCGCATCCTTCAATAATATCTGTATTGAAAAATGAAGTCACATTATTCGGAAGAACTGTGATGGTATAAGCGGTGGTATCCGCTCCGCAATCATTGCTGATCGATAACGTTATAGTATAATCGACTGAAACAGTATCAGCAAAAAACAGATGAGAACCAGGCTCTTCCTGGTGGCTTAACGGACCATTGTCACCAAAATCCCATGTAAAAATATCCGGATTTCCGACCGATATATTATTGAAAAGCACGGTAAAAGGTGAACAGAAAACATCGAGGTTGGTACCGAAACCGGCAATTGGCTGGGGATAAACAGTTACCTGGTCTGTCACTACTGCGCTACCGCAAAAGTTGGTTGCCGTAAGTGATACAGGATAGACGACAATATCCGGGCTTTGCTGGTAAGTAAGTGGTGCGGGTTCAAAATCAGTGCTTGTCGTAATAGACAGGTCCCATGCATAAGTAAGATATTGCCCGGTCGAATGGTTTGAAAATGTGATTTCAAGCGGAGCACATCCGTCAGCAGGAGAAAGCTGCAGCAATGCCGCAGGAGGATCGATGATCTCATTTGTATTGATAGCGGTATCCTGGCATCCGAAGGCGTTCGAGACATACAGGGTAATGCCGAAAATGCCCTCTCCGGGATAGGTATAGGACGGACCGCTGCCCGTTACAGTATATCCGTTTCCAAAATTCCAGTTGTAGAGCGTTCCTCCGGTTGATGTATTGGATGGAATAACCGGGGCATCCGTACACCCCATCGGGGGAACTGAAAAATTCGCGACCGGTACGGGTGCAACCGTCATTGTAACATAAGCGGTATCGGCACATCCATTGACCGCATTCTCGTAATGGTAGAAAAGATCATGGGAACCTATGCCAGCGGTTCCCGGATCAAATATTCCAGAAGCGGCATTAATAATGCCTGTCCCTTCCCATGTGCCGCCACTGGCGGGTAAAAACCCTGTCAGATGATAAGGAGCAATATTTCCGCACAACGTCTGCGGCGGCCCTACGCTTACCACCGGTAATTGTCCGACAGTCATCTGCATCTGATCGCTTGTGAAGCAAGTGCCGGTACCATTTGATAAGGTCAACGTATACGAACCTGCGCCAGTGATGGCCGGATTGAATATTCCGGTTGTTGTATTTGTAAGACCTGTGCCACTCCATGTCGCTCCATTCGCGGGGCTAAAACCGGTCAGTTGATACAAGCCCTCGTTCGGACAGATGCTTACATCAGGACCGGCATTGGTGATTACCGGCGGAATTACCGTGACCTGTATGGAGTCAGTGTTAGGACAACTGGTTGAAGCTGCCGTGAACTCATAATATACCCAGTGAGTGCCCAGGCCGGGACTGGTAAACTGACCAGAACTATTGGTGATCCCGTTTCCGTACCATTGCCCTACTCCTCCGGTTGTTGGGGAAAAGCCTGTCAGCACCTGAACTATCTGCTGATCGCACACCGTAATATTTGGACCTGCTTCCACAACTGGTAAAGTATTGACCGTCACCAAGGCATAATCTGTCGACTGGCATTGATGGGCATCCGTAACCGTTAGCTGATAATTGGTAGAAAGTGGAGGTGTGGCAGTAGGATCTGAGCTGGCCGGATTCGACAATGTATTCGGAAAATTCCATGAATAGCCGTAAGGGCCAAGACCTCCTGTCGCAGAACCATCAAGCACAGTATTTTCCCCAAGACAAATACCCTGATTTGGCCCTGCATCAGCCGTTGGAAGAGAATAGACTGTGAAAACCATCTGATCCTGTGTCTGGCAGGTACCACTACCCATGGTATAGCTGAGAATATAAGTGCCGGCAGCTACCGGGTTGAATTGCCCGGAAGGGCTTACAGGAGCCGGCGTCCAGGTACCTCCGGGAACTGGCGGAACAATCTGGTAAAGCGGCGCGTTCTGACACAGCTGAACATCCGGCCCGGCATTGGCAAGTGTTGGGCTGATAACCGTAACCGTAAGCTGATCACTGTTAACACAATTGGTTACGGGATCGGTATATGTATAGGTAAGAACGGAATTTCCTGCTCCAGCTGGAGTATAAGATCCGCCGGGAGTCACACCGGTTCCCGACCACACTCCCCCACTCGCCGGAGTCACCGGGACCAGCTGGGTCGCTATCGGCTGATTGCATACCTGAAAATCCGCCCCTGCATTTACCTGAGGCAACGGATTCACCATGATAGTGATCTGATCCGGATCACTACATCCGGCCACATCAATTATAGTCACGTTAAGCGTAATAGTCGATGTAACCGTAATGGTCGGGTTGGCGATCAGCGAATTGCTGACCGCTCCGCCTGCCCATGTATACAATTGTATCGGGCCGTTCGGACTTGATCCGGTTGCTGAAAGCTGCACCGTTTGTCCGGCGCACATTGTCTGGTCAGGCCCGGCATTAGCCGTGGGCAATGTCAACACTGTCACTACCATCTGGTCACTTGTTATGCAGGAGCCTGAACCGGAGGTATAAGTGAGGGTGACCGGACCGATCTGTGACGGTGTGAATACTCCGGCTGACGTGACAAGCGGAGATCCACTCCAGGTTCCGCCGGAAGGGAGTACAAGCGGAACCGCCCCCAGACAGATATTCTGATCCGGCCCCGCATTGGCGGTTGTAGCATTGACTACAGTGACAATCGCCGTATCACACGCAGAACAACTTGTTATGGCATCTGTGAAACAATATGTTGACGAAAATGATCCTAACCCATTGGGGGTGAACACACCAGAAGATGAAATATTTGGCCCTGACCAGGTTCCTGCACCTCCTGAAGTAGGTGAAAAACCTGTCAGCTGAATTCCCACCGGTTGATTGCACAACTGTGTATCAGGTCCCGCATTTACAGGAGGCAATGGATTGACTACAAGGCTGACATTTCCTGTGCCGGTGCAACCATTATTATCGGTGACCGAAACGGTATAATTGGTTGAAACCGTTGCCGACGAAACAGGATTTTGCACCAGTGCGTTATCCAATGTCTGTGCATTATTCCAGCTGTAATTGGAATAGGGGGCTTGTCCCCCGCTGGGCACCGCTCCCAGCTGCTCACTCTCCCCCGTGCACATTTCAAAATTTCCTGAAGCAGTTACTGTAGGAAGTGGGTTGACATTAATGGTTATAGTAGCCTGATCAGAACAATTGCCCGAGGAGCCGGTGATCGTATAGGTCGTTGTGACGTCAGGCGACGCGGTAACTGACGGTCCTGCCGTTGAAGACAATCCGGTGGCTGGAGACCATGTATAGCTCCCGGCACCGGATGCCGTGAGAATAGCACTGCTGTTGTCGCATATCGTATTGTCCGGATCGGTGCCCACTACCATCACATTCGGAATGGCAAGCACGCTGACCGTTGCATTGGCCGTTCCCGGACCGCAGGCATTGGTCGCAGTTAGCGTGACCGGAAAATTTCCCGCACCTGCATAGCTGACCGCTCCGGGAGATAAAGACGTGCTGGAGGAAGGTGTTCCATTGCTGAACGACCAGGCATAAGATGTGACCGGCAGATTGCAGTCGTTCACCGTTGCTGAAGGAGTAACAGCGGTGCCAGCACAAACCGATGACAGCGGATCGATCGTCAATTCGGGAATGGTATTGACTGTAATGATTTCATTGTCCTCAAAAACACCGCATGAATTTGTCATCCGCAGGCGGATGGTATATGTTCCTACTGATGTAAGGAGAAACTGGGGTTCTGCTGAGCTGGCTGATGTACCACCGGTGAATGAATAGTTACCGTTGTCCGGATCACAGGGAAGATCTGCATAATCAACTACCCAGGTCGAAGATGTCGAGCACGATGCAAAAGCGCTGGAAGTAATATTGTCCGTAATGATTGTCGCAGGATTGCACGCGAGATTGGTATTGACGGTAAAGACAGGAGCTGGTGGCTGTTCAATACATATCTGCTTGCTGACGGTTGTTGTTCCACAGGCAAGCAATGGATTACCTCCATTGGTTGCCGTCATAGTAATAGTATAGGTACCCGGAGAAGCATAAGTATGTGACGGATGCGTTGCCGTGCTGGTATTATTTGCTCCCGAGGAAGGATCGCCGAAATTCCAGGAATAGGTCGCGCTTGAGCTGCATCCCTGGTTATATCCGGGAATCGTTGTATTTGTGAAGGTTACTCCTGAATTCACGCACGCTGCCGGAGGCGAAGTAAAATCAGCTAGCGGAGGCATAAAGATCTGCAGCGGTGAAATTGTGGCATTGGAGGGTGTGCAGTTATTATCCGCTGTTATCCCAAAGGTGTAATACTGCGGTGAGTTTGCACAGGTCGAAGTAGTGTATGTATGACATACCGCTGCGGGGGGCGGGTGATTGAATGTCTGCGGAGCTGTGCCGTCACCAAAATTTACGATGTAAACTGTAGAAATGTGATTGTTGGAATAATTGCTCAACGGAAAACAAAACTCCACAGGCCCGCACTGAAGCGTATTCCCCATCGTTGCCGCGCCGATCCCTGGATTTGAAATATTGGAAACCTCATGTGTTTCAGTATTTGTACAACCATTCGTTCCGGTAACGGTATAGGTTAGTGTCCAGATGTTGACGCCGTTGTAAATATGCTCAAGGGCTGAAGGCGGAGATGAACTGGAATAATCCGGTGTGCCATCACCCCAGTGGATCACATAGCTGCTATTATTCGTGGGAGAAGAAGCATTGTTCACATAAGCATAAAAGGTTCCGACCCCAAGACATTGGGTGAAGTTTGCATCTTCATTCAGAGTGGCATCGGGAGATTGTTTTACAGTAATGCCTGCAGTTTGAACATCAGTACAGCCATTCGATGCAGTTACCGTCAGCGAAACATCGAAAGTTTCCGTCGCATTTCCCGTTGAAACGAATGAATGCGATGGGTTCTGTGAGGCGCTTGTATTATCCGAACCCGATGCCGGATTGTCAAAGTTCCACGCGTATTGGCATCCAGGGCAACCGGTGGATGTATTGGTAAAGGTCACCGGAACCCCAGCGCATGGGTTGGCCGGGGAAGAATTAAAAGCAGCATTCGGAGAAGGTAATACCGTAACGGTGATTTGATCTGTCTGACCACTGCAATTTCCGTTGGAAACAGTAACTGTATAGGTTGTGGTAGTGTTAGGACTGACAGAAGGGTTTGCCGTTGTTCCGGCACCATTGTTCCAATTATAGGTAACTGGTCCAGTACCGTTGACAGCAGTTGGGTTTCCTCCCAATACAGCCGACTCTCCCTGGCAGATGGAAACATTGGCACCTGCATCAGCCACGCATTGAGCTCTTACAAAAGCAGGCAGCGAGAATGCCATCAGGAGGCATAATAACCAATGCTTTCGTACCGGATTCATTGTTGAAGTTAAGTTGGGCACAAAGGTAGCAGTGGTAAAGATTCAGTAAATGGGCAGATACCCGATTTCAGACCGAAGATACGTTACAACGGTTGCTTTTTTGCTGGTTTTCCTCCCTTTTGATACTGATTTCACCGGATTCCTTGTAAAGCTGTGAAATGCATGCGGTATCCGGATAAGCCTTCAGAGCCTGCCATTGACGATCTTTATCATCTCTTTGTAACAGTTTCAGGAAGGTAATCTCCTTGCCTGTTTCGGATCTTGCAAAATCATTTCCAGTGTATTTACCTGTCTATCAAGGCCACTTTGCTGCAACGCATTATTTGAATTGCTCGCACTTTTTCAGACCCGAAATTCTTCTATATTTGCGGCCCCTAAAAAAAAGGGCCTTTCATGGCGGGGTAGCTCAGCTGGTTAGAGCGCATGATTCATAATCATGAGGTCGGGGGATCGTGCCCCCCTCCCGCTACAGAAAAAGAAAAAGAGACCTCGGCGGTCTCTTTTTTATTTTCCCGAAAGCAAGAGAAACAGAAACAGTAAGATGATCCCCCTTCGCTGTTTCTGTTGCTATTTTGTAATGCCCCTTACCACGTGATCGTCACTTTTCCATCAGAGCTCTGGGGCTGATTTCCCTGAAAGCTTGATGTATTGGTCAACGATGGTGAAAGATAATTTGATCCGCCGCCACCACCAGCAGAGCCATTCTGGCTATTTGCACCGCCGCTTCCTCCTCCGTAATAACCACCTCCACCGCCGCCGTTTGTATAAGGACTGCCTCCCATTCCTCCTGCTCCTAATTGTCCGGGATTTCCGGGGTATAAAGTTCCGCCGCTTCCCGCATTGCCACCCACACCACCGGAAGCCTGGCCGCCGCCAGCGCCACCTGTACAACCGAAGCTTCCATTGGATCCGGATGCACCAGTGGAACCGCCACCATGGCCGCCGGCTGCATAGCTTTGGTTGTTATACCCCAATCCACCGCCACCACCCGCCACAATTACCCTGTCGGCCAACGTGCCACCAGGTGTTCTGACACTTGATGCATCTCCTCCGCGGTTATTGCCAGCCTCGCCGCTGGCGGTGAAATTCCCTGCCTGGTAATAACCTCCAACATAAATGTAAAGTATCTGTCCCGGAGTAACAGCCAATGTTCCAACAGCCTCTCCTCCTCTTGAGTCACCACCGCTTATCCATGGATTATATCCAGATGCTCCGCAAACATCCATAATTACTGAGGAAACTCCATCTGGTACTATAAAGGCCTGAGGCTGGCGAATGGCATTGAAGGTCTGTGTTCCATGCGGTGGATACGTTGGATAGGGAGTTGTGATCGAAGTTGTTGTTGAGGATGTACAGCCATTTTTTGTGACAGACAATGTGACTGTAGTAACTTCAAACGTCTGAGGCATTGTAAAGGTAGGTGTCGTCACAGTTGAGGTAACGGTGGGCGGCCCGTTGAACGTCCAGAAATAAAGCTGGTTATCCGTTGCCTGAGGTGTGAACGTAACATTTGTACCGAGTGGTGGCGTTGTTGTGCCTGGAGTAAAATTTGAATTCGGACTGTTGTTCGTCGTCACGGCAAAAGTGGCTGAACCCGATGAAGTACCGCAGGCATTTGTTGCCGTAACAGAAAGATTGCCGGAAGTTGCTGTAGAAGAAAAGGAAATGACAACGAGATTTGTGGTTCCGGATACAGCTGCCCCGGTACCTGTATACGTCCATGTATAGGTTGCAGCATCTGTAACCGGTGCTATAAAATAGGTACCGATTCCTCCTTTGCATACTGCAGGATCACCGCTGATAGATCCTGGTGTAGCCGGTGCCCCGGTGCAGGAACTTCCTTCTGCATTTCCTCCGACTGCTTTCCACTGTGTCCCGTCCCAGTAATAAAAACCCGTTCCACCGCCACCCGCCATTGATGCATTGGTATTATACACCAGCAGCGAAGTAACAGGTGAAGGTACTGTTGCCACATCGCCTGTTGAAATAAGGCTTACCCTCGGCACCAGCATGCCTTTATTGGTGAAATCAATATCCAGTGCTGCAGAGGGATCCGGTGCATTGCCCGTAGGGTTTATTCCAACACCCTGTGCACCGGCATTCGCTGAGGCCATGAACATCAGTGCGACAGTCATAATAGATAAATATGATTGTTTTTTCATCTGTGGTAATTTATTTGATCGATAATAAAACAAGTTGTATGCATTGAAAGGTTGAAAAGAATCACCGCTGTTCCTGCATGTGTAGTGAGTTAAAGCTTTCTGTTCCTGCTAAGCTATGCTGAAATCTGATCGTGATGCAGACGTGCTGAAATATCCAATCTTTTGACTATTTTCCTTGCTCACATGGCTTTATTGAGCTATCCTTGCAAATCGGCCTGACATATTTTACAATGGAAAAAGTCAAATTAGAAATGGAATTCCTGATCCGCACTTCGGATCATATTTTATACAACAGGATCAGCACACCCAGTGGACTGGAAGAATGGTTTGCGGATGAGGTAAATATCCGTGGTGATGAATTTACCTTTTTCTGGGAAGGAGAAGAACGCAAAGCACAGCTTGTCTCCACAAAAAAGGATCAGTTCGTCAAATTTCACTGGATGGATGAAGGCAAAGAAAAAACCTATTTTGAAATGCGCATTAAAATCGATGAAATGACGGGAGAGGTAGCGCTGATCGTAACGGATTTCTGTGATGAAGGTGATGAAGATGAGACCGAAATGTTGTGGAATAAGGCGCTCGAAAATCTCAGAAGGGTGATCGGCGGATAAAAGAAGATTTCTCTACCACTTCGTATAGAACTCGTGAGTTAAAGTCTTGTAGGCCTCGGATAATTCTCCGGGGCTTTTTTCTATCAATAACGACTCCATAGCCGGCTCTCCGGATCTGACACGGGAAAACTCTATCATTACACGCGTGGAATCTTTAAAGGCTAGCGTAAAAACGTGGCAGATACGCCGTGGAAAAAGTTCATGTGATTCTCCACAATCCAACCACTTTTTCAATTGCTGGCGTGGAATGATCAAGGCGATAATTCCTGCAGATGTCAGCAATGTCCGGGAATGCCGCATAAAGGCCTCCGCAGGTAGTAAATCATCATGTCGTGCTGTATTTCTGACGGGATCTGATGCACGCAGTGACTGTGAAAAGTAAGGGGGATTGGAAATGATCAGGTCGAATTTTTCTCCGGATATGATCTTCAGAAAATCTCCTTCGTGCATCTTCAAACGCTGCTTCCACGGGGACCGGTCAAAATTGTACCGGGCATCCTCGGAACTTCCGGGATCTATTTCAATAGCTTCAATAATGGCGTTTGGATTTCGCTGTGCACAAATAAGGGCTATTACACCCGTTCCTGCTCCCACATCCAGTATATGTTTTGCATCACCCGTATTTGCCCATGCCCCCAGTAATACAGCATCCGTTCCAACACGCATCGCACTGTGCGATTGCTCAATCTCAAATTGTCTGAACCTGAAAAGTTTAGAGGACGGCTCAGACATGGTCATTTTTTTCTTTGGTTTCACGCCATGTTTTATAGCCTTCTGGTTGGGTTCTTCCTTCAGGTGGCACCTCGCGAAGTGGCTCGCATGCATATAAGGTATCAAAGCAGTCTTTCGGTAAACGCTGATAAAGAGTAGTACCTTCCTTTTTCCAGGCGAGCATTTCATCGGTGACTTGCTTCACTACTCTTGCAGGATTTCCAACTGCAACAGACCGCTTTGGAATAATAGTATCTGCTGCAACAAAGCTCAATGCACCGATAATGCTTTCCTCTTCAATGACCACTCTGTCCATGATTACAGCATTCATCCCTACCAGGCAATCAGGGCCTATTGTTGCACCATGTATAACTGCGCCGTGTCCGATGTGGGCGTTTTGATGCAACCTTAGCACCACTCCCGGAAACATGTGCAGTGTGCAGTTTTCCTGAATATTACAGCCATCTTCTATTATAATCTGTCCCCAGTCGCCACGTATCGCTGCTCCCGGGCCGACATATACATTCTTTCCGATGATCACATTTCCGGTAATAGTTGCATTGGGATGCACAAAGGAAGATTCGTGCACTACCGGGATAAAGCCATCAAAAGAAAAAATATTCCCCATTTTCTGTCTGCATTATTTAAGTGACCTGCTACACACGCTCCAGCACGACAGCGTATCCCTGCCCCACTCCTATACACATTGTACAAAGGGCAAACTTCTTTTTCGTATGCTGCAATTGCAGTGATGCTGTCTGTACGAGTCGTGTCCCCGACATTCCCAAGGGATGTCCCAGGGCTATTGCTCCGCCATTAGGATTGATCCTCGGATCATTGTCCTGTAGTCCTAACTGGCGAGTGCAAGCCAATACCTGTGCCGCAAAAGCTTCATTGATCTCTATGATATCGATCTCATGCAGGCCAAGGCCGGCTCTATTCAATGCAAGCCGTGAGGCCTCTACCGGTCCGATGCCCATGATCCTCGGCTCTGCTCCAACCACAGCAGAAGAAACGATCCTTGACAGGGGCTGCAATTTATTTTTCGCAGCGCCCTTTTCAGAGCAGATCAGAACAGCCGCAGCGCCATCATTCAGGCCGGCGGCATTGCCCGCAGTTACTGTTCCTTTTGGACGAAACGCAGCACGCAATCCTGCCAGCGCTTCCATGGTGGTACCAGGTTTCATAAACTCGTCCTTTTCAAAAACGATTGCTTCAGCTTTTTTTTGCGGTATTGACAGAGGTACAATCTCTTCCTTCAGCCGGCCGGAATTCGTTGCAGCAAGAGCTTTTTGCTGCGACCAAAAAGCAAAAACATCCTGGTCTTCCCTGCTTATCGAATACAGTTCTGCGAGATTTTCTGCTGTTTCTCCCATAGCATCCACACCATACATCTGTTCCATCTTGGGGTTGATAAACCGCCAGCCAAAGCTGCTGTCATACATCTTTGCATCGCGGCCGAATGGCGTGCTTGTTTTTGAGATTACCCATGGCCCCCTTGTCATGTGCTCAATACCTCCTGCGATCAGCACGTCCCCTTCTCCGGAATTGGCCGCTCTGGCTGCCTGTACGACCGCACTCATTCCTGAGGCGCAAAGACGGTTCACCGTTTCACCCGGAACACTATGTGGGAGGCCCGCCAGCAAAACAGCCATTCTCGCCACGTTCCGATTATCTTCCCCGGCCTGGTTGGCACAACCTAATATTACGTCGGATATTTCTTTTGCATCGAGTTCCGGGTGACGGTCTATCAAAGACTTCAGAACAAAGGCAGCCAGATCGTCCGCCCTCACCTCCGACAATGTTCCTGAAAAACTACCTATCGCTGTCCGTATTCCGTCAACTACAAATGCATTCATCTGTTTAAATTATACACAAATATGCGGAATTAGAATGGCATTCAGGGTAATGGACTAAAATCCCCGGTGATTACGCATTAATTTATTTATAAAAAAAGGCTGTCCCGACTTTTGAGACAGCCTCTTTTCATCAGATCATCTGAATTATCTTTTTGAAACAATAAGCCTTCCGACGAAGTTCTGCTTGCTTCCTTTCAGCTCTAATGTATAGATCCCTTCACTGAGCGTGGATGAATCAAAGGTGACCGAATTTTCTGCAGTCATTTCATTGACTACCGTCTGGCTGTGCACCATTTTTCCTGAAATATCATAAACCACAAGCTTCCGGGGGTCTCCCAAGGCTGAAGGATAGGATATATAAACGTTTCCACCCTGTGAAGGATTCGGAAATACCCTTAAGGATGCCACTGCTTCAACTTCACTTACACCCACATTGCCGACGATATTTACATCATCAATAAAGATGTTGTTGCTGAATACGCTCGAATGAAATACAAACTTGAAGCGAACATGCTCGGTAGTAATGGATGATGGAACATCGAAGGTGTAAAACTTCCACTGGTTATCGGAAGTGGGGAAAAAGGGTGTTGCGATACTACCAGCAGTCACAAGGTCAAGTCCCTCTATTGTTTTACGAAGCACCCAGGTCTCACCGCAATTTATGCTGGACCATATTTCGAGTCTTTCCGTGATAAGCTCTGGTGATGGAGCCAGGGTTGAATAAGCATACATGAAAGTAAAATCACCATTGCTTAGCGGATCAAGGTCCATCGAAGGTGTAATAAGCTCATCAATATCATTATCCCTCGAGCCAATAACGGTCGGTTCAAGGTCAGAAACATTCAGGTATGCACTTTCATGATCCTGATAACCGGTAGAATTGATACGTCTCCATGATGTTTCATTCTGGTCGAGGTTGAGCACCTTCCAATAGAAATCGAAATCCGATTGCGACTCAAACTCTTCGCTGAGCAGTCCTCCCTGGAGCTCCGCCCAGTCAGGAGTGATATATACCGCATGTGTATTTGTAAAAACTGTCTCTCCCTGCGCATTGGATACCGTAAGTGTTACTGTTTTCCAACCGTCTGATGTAAAGGTGACTTCGGGATTTTGCTCAGAACTTGTAGATGGCGTGGCATCCTGGAAGGTCCATGACCATGAAGTTGGTGTAGCCTGGCTCGAATTGTCAATGAAGCGCACTTCCGTATTTACACAGACAATCGGTTTATCGGGATAAAAATCAGCATTGGGACTGCATTGTGCGGTGTGAATGCCATCGGTGCCGGTTGCCTCAAGATTCGCCGCAGACCAGAGGTTCGTACGGAATGAAACAGGTGAATTCAGCGCTGCCTCCATACGTTGCTGCTGGCCAATGGTAAACATCCTGGAGCAATAAGCATAATCCATGTAATTCTGTACATTCTCGATCACTCCCGGATTACAAACCGATCCGTTGAGCACACAGGTTTCCCATCCTTTGGTTTCGGGCGTATCCTCCACAAAATCATCTCCGCACGCAATACCCGGATCATTATTGTCTCCCCAAGGGTGTGGCAGGTTCAGGTAATGGCCGACCTCGTGGGTCAGCGCCCTGCTCCTGTACTCATTCGCTGTTCCAATAGATCCTACATAATTGTGACGAATGGCGATGCCATCCGCAAACGACATCGGACTGTCAGTTACAACGCCCGGGTAATAAGCATATCCTGCAACACCATCTTCCATGCTCTTGACTACCCATACATTCAGGTACTTGCTTCTCGGCCAGCTATTCAATTTGGCACCATCATCCCCGATAAGTGATTCCACTGAAGCGATGCGGTCAATTCCATTTGTGCAGTTGCCCAACGGATCTATGGTAGCGAGGCGGAATTCAACTCTGCAATCCGCTATAATATCCTCGAACTCTTCCACAACCTCGATCGTATCTGCATTTTGTTTCCGGTAATCCCTGTTCAGAATGGCCACCTGGTCGAATATCTGCTCATTGCTGATATTCTCTTCTCCCCATTGGTGAACAACGTGAAAGACAATGGGGATGATGTAAATCTGTTCGTCACGCGACCCCGAACTGGCGATAAAATTCCTTGTGAACTCCTCCAGTTCTCTTTCCCGGTCCACCACAGAAGGATTTGCCTGCCTTATCTCATTTATACGGCGATCGGTCCCGCACTTGTATCCTTCCTGGGCCGCGGCTGCGGAGCTCAGAAGTATTCCCGCCGACAAAAAACAGAGTAAACGATTCATGCAAATGGTGATTTATTTTGGACAAATTTAATGCTGTTCGTCCCCCAACACAAATGATCCCGATGGATGGCAATATCCATTAGACAGGTAATTTTAAGTTTCCCCTGGAATCCTGTCCAAATGCAGGAAATCCGGCCGGTTCAGATAAAGTGAGGAATACAACCCCCGATCATTATTTCAACCTGAAGAAAATGAGCATGCCTTTTTACAGAATTTTTGACCTCGTTTTGCCTTGATCTTTGCCCGCTGAGAGGAATTTACTAAATTGCAATAATGAAACCAGCATATTCTCTTTTCGGGACTTTGATTTTCTTCTTGCCTTTCTCTTTTTCCGGTCAGATAAATATTGAGGATTACCCGCGACAAATTGATTGTCAGATCGATGGAACACAGGATCTGCCTGTTCCCAAAGCAGAAAGCAAATGCGGCGAGGTCAAAACGGAGGTTTCTGAAAACCTTTTTTCCGGAGGCTGTCTCGGCACACTGGTCAGAACATATATCTATACCGACGGTTGCGGAAACACCACTTCAGCGGAACAGTACGTGAGCCTGAAGGACAATCTCGAACCGCAGTTGATCGGAGTTCCTGCTGACATCGAAGTTGCCGAAGACAATGTTCCTCTCGCCACCTCTGTCAGCGCCCGTGATAACAGCGGTCAGGATACACCGGTTAAATTTTCCGAAAAAAGAGAAAACGGTTTCATTGTCCGCACATGGACCAGCACTGATCCATGTAATAATACTGCTACCGGGGTTCAGAAGATCCGGTTGGTGAAATCCTGATAAGTCTTATTTTTTTCTTTCATCCTGCTCAGTGCATAACCTGAAGAAAAAAGAACTACTTTCGCGCGGAAATAACCGTTATATGGCATTTCAGGATATGGGAATCCCCAGCGTGGATCTCTCAGATTTCACTAAAGGCACCGCTGAACAGAAGAAAAAGTTCATTCAGGATCTCGGAAAAGCCTACGAAGAAATCGGTTTTGTTGCAGTGCGTAATCACCTGGTAGATGAGGCAACGATAGCTGAATTGTATGATCAGGCAGAAGCCTTTTTCAATCTACCGGAAGAGATCAAGGAAAAGTATGTTGTTCATGGACTCGCTGGCCAGCGCGGATACACTGGTATGGGAAAAGAACGTGCGAAGGATAGTAATGCAGGTGATCTTAAAGAGTTCTGGCATTTCGGTCAATATGTGGATGACAATGACCCGATAAAAATAAACTATCCGGATAATGCAATTGTAGAAGAGCTGCCGTCTTTCAATATAGTTGGCCGAAGAGCTTACAAAGACCTTGAATCTACGGGACGGGAGATGCTTCGCGCATTGGCCGTTTACCTTGGACTGGATGAATTTTATTTTGACAAAAAGATCCACAACGGCAACAGCATTCTTCGCCCGATCCATTACCCTCCTATTACCGCTGAACCTAAGTCTGCCGTTCGTGCAGGTCAGCATGAAGATATTAACCTTATCACCCTGCTGGTAGGTGCGAGTGCTGAAGGGCTCGAAGTGTTGAATAAAAAGAACGAGTGGGTAGCAGTCACCGCTCTCCCCGATCATATTGTCGTCAATGTGGGCGATATGCTTGAACGTCATACCAATGGAAGGCTGCGCAGCACAACGCACCGCGTGGTGAATCCGCCCCGCGAAAAATGGTCAACCCCGCGCTATTCTATCCCATTTTTCCTTCACCCGAGAAGCGATATGAGGCTTGACTGTCTGCCTGGCTGCATTCCTCCGGGAGAACAGGCAAAATGGCCCCCCATTACGGCAGGTGAATTCCTGGACCAACGACTCGAGGAGATAGGATTGAAATAATCCCGGTTCTATTCGGTATCTCTCTCGCGAAAGAAAGGGTATTTCCCAAAGCCCTTATTAATTTTGAATGCCGGGCTGCCTTTAAATAGGTACTGACCGCTGTTACCTTTCGGCAATAATGAAACTACGGATCAAAGGAAATACCATTCGGCTTCGTCTCACTCAGCGTGAAGTAACCCAAATCGCATCCGGCGAAAAAGTGGAGGAAAAAACGGTGATCTCTCCCTTTTTTACTTTTACCTGTAGCATAGCAACCTGGAATATTTTAACGACCGGGCTTAAATGGGATGATGGCCAGCTTGAAATCTCTGTTCCGGAAAAAAAAGCAAAATTGTGGGCGGTGAATAATGAAGAAAGTATAAAAGATGAGATAGAGAATGGAACTTCTGATCCGCTGATTGTTTTAGTTGAAAAAGATTATGCCTGCCTGAAAGAAAGGGAAGGTGAAGATGATTCTGATAATTTTCCGCATCCTGGTGCGGGTATAATGAAATGCTGACCGACAATCATGGACGTCCTGTCAATTATCTGCGGCTTGCCGTAACGGATCGCTGCAACCTGCGGTGTATGTACTGCATGCCCGAGCAGGGCCTTGACTGGGTGCCCCGGAATCAACTTCTTTCCTTTGAAGAGATCATGAGGGTACTTCGTATCAGCTCAAAGCTCGGAATCACCAAACTCAGGATCACCGGAGGTGAACCTTTCCTCAGAAAAGATATTATGGATCTCTTCCGGTCCATTTCATCAGAAGAGCTTTTTGAAACTGTGACGCTGACCACTAACGGTACCAGAACTGCTGAGCATCTTCCAGAACTAAAAAGACTCGGCATTCACTCGGTCAATCTCAGTCTCGACACTTTTGACGAGCAGCGTTTTATACGGATGACACGACGCAATGATTTTTCAGCTGTAATGAAGACGTTTGAACAACTGCTGAAATTTGAAATTCCGACCAAGATCAATGCGGTTATTCTTGAAAACGAAAATGAAGAGGATATCTATGCACTTTCTCTGCTTGCGCGGGACTACCCGGTTGCTGTCAGGTTCATTGAAGAAATGCCTTTTAACGGGAAAGGTGACCGCCATGCAGTTAAATGGACCTGGACATCACTATTGAGTGAACTTCAGCGTTATTTTCCCTCCATCGAAAAAACTGCATCCCCTCCCTTCTCTACTTCAATGGATTTTAAAGTGCCAGGACACTCTGGCACTTTGGGAATTATTGCTGCCTACAGCCGCACTTTCTGCGGCACATGCAACAGGATCAGGATCACACCAAAAGGAAATCTCAAAACCTGCCTTTATGATGGCGGCGTATTGAATGTACGCGATCTTCTCCGCACAGGCGCTTCTGATGATATTGTCTCCACTGAGCTCCTTCGCGCTCTTGGAAAAAGAGCGCTGAATGGTTTCGAAGCAGAAAAAAAACCAGTCAACGAAAGCATGGCCGAAATAGGAGGTTAACTTCGCTTTTATGATCAACGTTGATGAGGCAGAGCGTCTAATTCTTTCACAACATATCGGTTACGGTAATGAAACTGTTCCGCTTATGGAGTCGTTAGGTTGCGTAACTGCCGGCGACTGGAAAGCCGATACTGATTTTCCCCCGTTTGACCGCGTGACGATGGATGGCATAGCTATCCGCTTCAGTGATTATGAAAAGGGACTAAGAACCTTTCGTCTTCTTGAAATACAAAAGGCCGGAGAAGCTCCAAAGAAGCTTGATGAGCTGGCTTCCTGCATCGAAATCATGACCGGAGCTGTGTTATCCGAAGGTGCAGATACGGTGATTCCATACGAGGAAATTGCAAAGGAAAATGATTGCTTTAGTGTAAAAACAGAAAAGGTTGTCAGAGGTCAGAACATTCATTTTCGCGGCAGCGACCGGAAAAAGGGAGAAGTTGTTCTGCCAGGCGGGAGAGTAGTTTCTGCTGCAGAAACAGGCATTGCCGCCTCTATAGGGCTGACTCAAATCACTGTTGCAAAGCTGCCTTCAGTCGCATTAATCTCCACCGGGGACGAGCTTGTACCGATCGACCAGAAGCCACTCGCTCATCAGATCAGAAGATCGAATATTTATTCGGTACAGGCATTGCTGAAACAGTTTCAGATAGCCGCTGATATCTTCCATTTGCCCGATGATAAAAGCATTCTTAAGGACGATCTCAGACAGAAGCTCACACATTATGACCTCATCATTTTGAGCGGCGGGGTTTCAAAAGGTAAATACGACCATATCCCGGAGGTTTTGGGGGACCTGGGGGTCGTCACTCTTTTTCATGAAATCGCCCAGCGCCCTGGTAAGCCTTTTTTTATGGGAAAAAAAGAGAATCGCCTGATCTTCGCCTTTCCCGGGAACCCGGTTTCCACTTTTCTATGCGCGGTGCGATACCTGCTCCCCTGGATACGCCAGGTGGTTTTTCATCAGCCGAATGTCCAGGAGTTTGCAGTGCTGACTGAAGATGTCAGGTATAAAAAAACACTGACCTGCTTCATGCAGGTCAGCCTCAGCAATACTATTTCCGGACAACTGTGTGCCACTCCCAGATCTTCGAAAGGCTCCGGCGATTTCATTCATCTCGCCGAAACAGATGCTTTCATTGAATTACCCTCAGGCACTGAGATCGCGGCTAAAGGAATGGCTTTTAAGATCTTCAGGTACCGATAAGCTCACTGTTTTTTTGGCTCCCCGCTCCCCTGCCTTTCTTTTTCTTCCCGTTTTTCCTTCAGCTCCTCCCTTAGCTCACGGCGAAATTCTTCTTCAACCCCCATCAGCTTCTGCACTTTTGATGCACCAAGTATCAGCAGGTTATCGCGGAAGAACTTATCGTCGAGATCCACTTCTTCTTTTCTCTTTTTGGTAATAAGATCGATCGCAGCCAGCGTTTCTTTTTCGCCGCCGTTCTTCTCCTTCAGCTCTTTATCCGTTTGCTTGATGGCCTTGCGAAGCTCTGTTTTCTTGTTGTTGTATTCGTTGTAAACAGGCCAGAATTTTTCCGATTCCGCAACGGTCAGATCGAGCTTTTCACTGATGAAAGCCCTTTTCAGCCTTTCGATCTTTTCCTTTTTCTTCTCATCCATCTCAGGTCCTGGCTGAGCCATTGCTGAAATAAAGCTCAACACCATCATCACTCCGGTCAAAAGATTTTTCGTTTGCATTGTTTTTAATTTAATTCATGAATAATGTTTCATCTTCTCCCTCAAGCAGGTACTCGAGTATTTCTTCTTCAGAAATGTGTTCCCACTTCAGAGTATCCGTGAGAGTATAAGGTTTAATTTCTTTTGCATCGTTTTGCAGTTCATCTACCGGAACATCATTGTTTGTATCTACAGAAGACGGTACTTCATTACTAAATGTATCTGCCAACATCTCCTCCACCTCGTTTAGGTATAGTTCATAGTAATCTTCCTCCGAAGCGAAATATTCGAGATCATCCTCGTTGAGTTCCGTTTTATTAAGAAGAGATGCGAATGACTCCTTTTCTCCGGGACGATTAATCACGAAGAGAATAAGAAGCAGAATGGCCGCAGCCACCCCCCCGGATAAGTAGAGCCACGTCTTTTTCGAAGAAGGATGTTGAATAACCTTATTGTTCTCTTGCCTGATCCTCTGTAAGATCGTCTCCTCCTGTTTTTCGAAATATCCGGCAGGCACTTCAAATGCGTTGGATCTTCCGATCGTTTTTTCCAGACCAATGACCTCCATGATCTCTCCCTGCTGGCGTATAAAAAATTCATCATTTACCCTGGAGAAGATCTTTCCGGAAATATTCTGTTGCAGTGATTTAAAATAATGATCAGGGACAGCAAATTCATTTTCTGTTGAAATCCCTGCAAGCAGGCGGCCTGCTTCTTCAGGCAGATCGGGATCGATATGTCGGAGGTAATTGCTCACGGGAGTATGACGCAGCTCAGCTGGCCAGGTTTAATTCAGGAAGTATGTTTTGCAATGTGCATTTCTATTTTCTGGACGGCGTGATGGAAGGAGGCTTTAAGAGCTCCGACACTCGTCCCTGTTATTTCGGCGATTTCGTCATATTTTTTTTCCTCGTAGTATTTCATGATAAACACTGCCTTTTGTTTTTCCGGTAATGTAGCCACCGCAACCTGCAGATGCTGTTGGATCTCATCGCCTGTATAATATTTATCTTCTTCCAGAGCTGCAGGCAGATGGGATTCCAGATCATCGAGACTTACTTTTCCGAGGCGTTTTTTTCCCGCGAGAAAAGTGATGGACTCCCGGTACGCGATTGTATGAAGCCAGGTGCTCAGCTTTGACTCACCGCGGAAAGAGTTCAGCCCGCGCCATGCCTTAATAAAGGTGTTCTGTGTAATGTCGTCAGCGTCATCATGATCCAGCACCATCCGCCGGATATAATAATAGATCCCTCTCTGAAATTGTTTCAGCAATAATGAAAAAGCCCTCTCTCTTGAAGCAGGCACACTGAACATTTCCAGGAGCTCTTTATCTGATATCATAAACGGATTAAAGGTAAACTTCTTTCATTGGCGGAAGATTTGAATGCCGGGATGCTTTTTGACTGATACAAAGGCAAATGGTTTAATCCCTTTTCTCATTATCAACAGCTTTTTGCCTCGTTATCCGGTCGTGCAGCAGCTAACGAATGGGCCGCTCCAAGGAGCTTGTGTTGTTTTTGTGTGTAACAGCAGATAGTGTTATACAAGCTCCGCAGGAGCGTCCGTTCGTTAAATATCAATCGGTTGATATAACCAAATTCGTAATAACGTTCAATCAAAAATATGGGCTATGGTCAGAATACAATCCTGGTGGTGGGCAACAGTAAGTCGCCGAACCCGTACCTTTGTACTGAAACAACTACCGCCTCATCGCTCTTTGAAAAAAGGGAGGAAAGTCCGGGCAGCATAGGGCGCCGTGCCCTGTACAACGCAAGGGCAGCAGGCTGGCGACGGCCTGCTGACAGATAGTGCTACAGAAATTTAGACCGCCCTCCTTCGTCCCGCCTTTGGCGTGACTTCGGCGGGTAAGGGTGAAAAGGTGGGGTAAGAGCCCACCAGTGGTGTAAGAAAGGACATCAGCTTTGGAAAACCTCACGGGCTGTAAGACCATGTAGACCGGGGACCGCATTGCAAAATGCGTGAAGGGCTGCCCGCCCGGTCCCGGAGGGTAGGTCGCACAGATAAATGATGGGGACTCCGGAGCAATCGGGAGAACAGAACCCGGCTTACAGGTAGTTGTTTTTTTTCTTTTTTTTTAACCGCCAAGTCCGCGTCTGAATTTTCATTGGTAGAATTGTTATGAGTGGATTTTTAATATCCGTTTACATTTACAGCAAACCTTAAGTTCCATCTAATCATTTATTCAGATGAAAACGCTATTCTTATTTGCCATTGTTATTGGTTTAGAGTTAAGCTCGTTCAGCCAGACGAAAGAAGAGTACGTAAAACAGGGAGATGCTAAACATATCCTCGAAGATTATACCGGCGCTATTGAAGACTATAGCAGAGCCATCGAAAGCGATCCGGGATACGCAGAAGCCTATTTTAAAAGAGGACAAGCAAAGACATTTCTCGATGACAATGAAAGTGCGGTAGAAGATTATTCACTGGCTATTTCCGTCCGGCCTGATTATGCCGATGCTTACCTGAAAAGAGGGCTCGGCAAGATCAGATTGGATGAAAAGGAAAGCGCATGCATTGACCTGAGAAGAGCAGCAGAAATGGGAAATGCCGAAGCCAAAGAGGCAATCAAATATTTCTGTCCGTAAATTTCATGGAGCACTGATGACGCTGATTTTTATGATGATCAGGATCTATCTCCTCCATTCTGGCTGTTTTGAAACTTATTAAATCATGTCAATCCGCATCATCTGCGTTCTAAAACTGACTACCATCGTCTGCTCTGTAACACGGCCCTGGTAATGATCAGAAAAATGCTGATCAATGCAATGAAGTAAATGACATCCCTTGAATCAACAAGTCCAAGACTCAGGCCTGCATAGTGATCTTGCATCCCGAGCTTCATCACAAAATTATCGAGATTACCCAGCAGGTTGAAATCACCGATTGCCTGGAAACCTGTGTACATGAAAAAGCTGATGACCGCCGCAGTTAAAAAGGAAACGATCTGGTTGCTGGTAATGCTCGAAGCGAAGATCCCGATAGCAACGTAACCAGCGGCTAGCAGCAAAAGCCCGATGTAAGATCCCCATGTGCCTCCTGTATCAATATTTCCGATGGGATTCCCCAATTGGTATACTGTAAAAAAATAGAGGAATGTCGGGATCAATGCGATCACCACCAGTAATAATCCGGCAAGGTATTTTGCCATAATGATCTGCATGTCGGTAATGGGCCTGGTCAATAGCAGCTCGATCGTACCCGATCTTTTTTCCTCTGCAAACGACCTCATGGTAATCGCCGGAATCAGGAATAAAAAAACCCATGGCGAGATGTAAAAAAGAGTGTCAATATTCGCAAATCCCATCTCCAGGATATTGGTATCTCCGGGAAAGATCCACATGAATAATCCTGTGATCAGCAGAAAAACGGCAATGACTACATAGCCGATAAGCGAGCTTAAAAAAGTGCGTATCTCTTTTTTGAGTAAGGCTATCATGATCTTTTTAATAGGTTCTATTTTAACTCCACAACACGTTCTGTTGTCCAGGCTTCAGCAGGCGATTCGAACAGTGCTTTTGTTTTTGGCCAGACCTCCGAAAAGATAGCTGACTGACGGTACTTTTCAAGATCAGCTTCATACGACCAATAGCTGTAAGTAAAAAAAACATTTCCACCTTCTGTCATTCGTAAAAGCTCAAGGTAACAACATCCTTCAGCGGCTCTTATTCTTTCCTTGTAATGCCGGAACAATGCGAGAAAATCATCGCAGCTTTCAGGCTTAAATGTCATCTTTACTATCCGGACTATCATAAAATATAATTCTTACAGGATCTTTTTTTTCCATTCCCCACAATTTGGCCGCACCACCACCATGTCCCACAGTAGATGCACTCATTCCAAGCAACAGGTAGTCATTGGTAGCCCACAAGGCTACCTGTTCTGCCACTCCTGCATCTGCAAAGCTATGACTGATCCGGTTGATGGTGTACCTGCTTCGTGTCAGCTCGATGCGGAAAGGTCTTCCTCTCCGCGCAATTTCAACTGTCTCCCGTTTGATGTTCGTATACAGATTCCCGTAATGATCGATATGGGTTACGTGTCCGGTGATGACATCTTCTTCGATAACCGGTTTGGAAGGTAAAACATATTTCAGCGAATGAATGCGTTTCCCCAGAAATTCAGGAGCTCCTCCCCTCACAAGATGCGCGGCTGCAGTAGCAAATACCCCCTTCATCGGAAAGGTCCAGTCTGTGCCCTGATCAAGACCGATCTCAAAAATATCCTCTGGTATTTCGTCCAGCAAAAGGGAAAAAATACCATTGTCAGCACCGATAAAGTAATGTCCCATGTACTGAACTACCACCTGTACCTGCGTCTGGCTCAACTCTGAATTGATGCCGATAACATGAACGGAACCCAATGGAAACTGCCTCCAGACACTGCCGAGAAGGAAGGCGGCTTCATGTATATCAAACGGGCTGACATGATGTGAAATATCAACTACTGTACTCTGGGGAACAAGACTATAAAGAGCTGCTTTTACGGCAGCCACATAATGGTCTTTTATGCCGAGGTCTGAGATAAGTGTAATGACAGCCACGTCCGGATGAAATATGTGTCGCAAATTGCAATACATTCGTAGCTCTTACTACCTGCATATACATAAGTTTTCAACCCTTGACAGAGAAAGAAATCCAGATCCCTGCAATTGACCCGCTTGAACTATTCGGTCCGAGCAATTCAAAATTCAAACTGTTGTGTTCCCGCTTTCCAAAGCTGAAGATCATTGCCCGTGGCAGTATGATAAAGGTGAACGGGGAAGAAGCCGAGGTGCAACGCTTTGATGATATGCTGACGCTTATTTTCTACCATATCGAAAAATACAATCACCTGAACATCGACCAGCTCGAGCGCATCCTGGAAGGTCAGGAAATTGATCTGCGCACCGGCACTCCCGGCGACGGAGTGTTGGTATTTGGGCCAGGCGGTACCAAGGTCACCGCAAAAACAGCAAATCAGAAGCTGATGGTAGATGCTGCATTGACCAACGACATGGTCTTCGCAATAGGCCCTGCGGGAACAGGAAAAACATATACTGCAGTGGCGCTGGCTGTCCAGGCGCTGAAGGAAAAACAGGTGAAAAGAATTGTTCTTACCCGCCCTGCCGTAGAAGCGGGAGAAAATCTTGGATTTTTACCCGGTGACCTGAAAGAAAAGCTCGATCCCTACCTCCAGCCACTATACGATGCGCTGATGGATATGCTTCCGTATGAAAAGCTGGCCGATTATCTCGACAAGGGAGTGATTGAAATAGCGCCACTGGCCTTTATGCGCGGACGCACACTGGATAAAGCGTATGTAATATTAGATGAGGCGCAGAATGCCACTGTGGGACAGATGAAAATGTTCCTGACAAGGATGGGACAGAGCGCAAAATTCATTATCACCGGAGATGCGACGCAGGTCGATCTTCCGCGAAATCAGCCAAGCGGATTGATGCGATCGGTTGAGCTGCTGAGAAAGGTGGAAGGCATTTCCGTTATCGAACTTGACGAATCGGATGTGATCCGGCACAAGCTCGTCAAGCGCATTATTGCGGCGTTTGAGGCTGCTGAGAACAATAAGGCCGCGCAACCTGCCCCGAGATCATAACGATCAATCCCTCAGGCAACGGAGTGAAAAGCCTGTCGCTTTTGGATTGCTGCTATCCATATCGCAGAATACGTTATTGTAGCCAAAGCTATTGCTGTTAACACTTGTCCCCTGAGAACTGCTGTTCTGAGTTCCCCCGCTCCCCCGTAATCCTAAAGCTCCCGTACTGTTGCTAAGCGTTCCTGCTGCGTGCAATTTCAAAACGGACGCAAAAGCATTTGCAAGCGTATTCCAGTTTTGAGGCGGTCCGTCGACATTGGTCCATTCCACCGCGGTGGGCATCCTCCAGGAGGAACCAAGCAGAAGTGTGCAAGGATCATTGGCCGCTGACCAGTCAGAATTTTCATTTATGCTATTGATCCATGTGGTAGAAGGCGTTCTGGAAGAACCATCGTGCTTGAAACCCTGCGTACGGTTAAACTGCCAATACCAGCCCGCCGATGCTTCTGTTACATCCGTTGCACTGCTTGCCTGGTTATCTGCACCCAGGTTTTGTGTGATCCAACACTTTGTCGAGCCGGAGAGATTTGTGCTTACTGTACCATAAGTGACTGTTTTGTTTACAGGCGCAACACTGCCCGCTGTGTGTGATATAGTAAACGGCGACCCGCAGCATGCATTTGTCACCGCAGTGATGACATTTGAGTCAGATGTAGGTCCACAGTTATTGTTGGCACGGACGCGGTAATAATAAGTATTGCCACAGCTTAGACCAGTAATACCAAGGGTAAGGACATTTCCCACATTGAGGTTATTGTACGAGCCGATAAAGGAAGAAAATGTATTGCTGGTTGAAACGTCGAGGTAATAATCTGTCGCACCTGAAGCTACGCTCCAGTTAGCAGTAAATTGAGTCTGGGATATTCCGGTTGCGGTTGAGGCAACAGGTATTGAAGCCGGCGAACCGGGGAACATCACTGAGATTATCTGAAAATTTATTCCGTCGTAAGCAACGGTTACAAACTGTCCGTTCTGTATTTCACAGCCAACCAGATCCTGGTTCACATATTTTTTAATGTTTACATCGCCCAGGCCGTTTACATTCAAAGTAGCAGGACCGGTATTGGACTGGCCCGAAAGAAAATTGAATACCATTCCCGCCTGATAGGCAGCGATAGCCGGTGAAAGATTCAGGGCAAAACTATTTGATCCTCCTGAAGATGCTGCATATACCAATGAACCCTGCTGGATGCTCCCGGCATTAACAGCAGAGCTGGCATCAGGCACTTGTTGAATACCTGTAATGCTCCCATCGATTCCGGTACCTGTGAAGGAGAGCTGTTTGTCTATTTCTACCTGTGCCCAAACCGAGGCAGAAATTAAAATACATCCTAATGGAAAGAATACGGAAGATCTCATTTTCGGATTTTAGAAAGGTTTTGCCACGCAAACATAACAATATTGACGGATCATCGTGACAGGCAATTTTTTTCCCTTTGAAATACCCTTTCCCTATCTCGCGAGATGATCTCTTCTATCTTATCCGATCTACAGATCTTACCAACTCTTCATCCTTCCGGATCAATCTCGCAGCAAGCCAGTTCAGCACAAGAGCCAGTGGTGGAAAAATAAAAGCCGGTCCGGCAGAGATATGTGCATCCGGATAAGAGCGCTGCGCATCCGATATATATAATGCCAGCAAAACAAATGATACCGCAAAAAGAAAGAAGGTCAGGCGCAACAAGAATATCTGTCGTTTGCGATCCTTAAAGCGAAGCAACGCCCAGGATGTCAGCCAGGCATTGATCGCCATTGGCAGATACAGCCAATAGCTGCTGACTGTGCTGAGATAGTTCCCTCCGGGTTCCTTTACTCCGTAACTTCTGATCTCCAGCGTTTCTGTACTGTGGATCGTACCGAATGAAAAAAAATAAGAAGCGATGATAGCAATCACTGCCATCAGCATAAAGAGAGATTGTTTTCGCTGAAGCATAAAAAAATTTTCGCCAAATGTACAAATGCACAAGAAGTCTCGGGTCCCGGGTCTCGGGTCTCGAGACTCGGATCCCGAAACCTTCATAGCCTCGTAATGTTTATTTAAGAATAAAAAAAACAGATTGTCTTTGCAATTCAGATTTTTGTTGTACTCTTGCACCGTCCACTCGGGCAATTTCTGTTTCACTCAAGTTTTCTCAACTATTTTTTTTCACCTCCTATTCATTTTTTAAACTCCTGAAGGGAAATTTTTTAAATCAATTATGTACGATATAATAACGCTGAATGGCATGAAGGTCGCCGAGCTCAAAGAGATCGCCGAGAAGCAGGGAATTCCTCATGTCGAAAAGCTGAAAAAGCTGGACCTTGTCTATAAGATCCTTGATGTTCAATCATTGGCCGCCAGTTCTGGAACTACCGAGACTCCCGCATCAACCGAAAGGAAAGAATCCGGGCACCGGGAAGAAAGCCCTGCTATTTCCGAGGGCCCTGGCGATGAAAAAAGAAAACGCCTTCGCAAACCCCAGTTTGAAAAAGCAACAGAAAAAACGGCAAAACACAAAGAAGACTCTGATTTGCCGACGGAACAAAACAAGCAACACGATCTTTTTATAAATGATGTCCCCTCAACGGAAACGGAAGAAACGGTTTATTCAAATGGAGATTCAACCGGTGTTGCTCCCGACGAGAAAAAAGAGGAACCTGAAATGCACACGATTCAATCACTGATCGAATCAAAGGCTGCAGAACAGGAACAAAAAACATACAATAAGCCCCAGCATCAGGAAAGACCTCCGCAACAGCAGGGACAACAACCAAGGTCTCACAACCAGCGCAATCAGGATGGCGGACAACAGCAACAGAATGACCGCAGGGATTTCAAGCAGCAGCAACGTTTTGATCAGAACCAGAATGTTGCCCGCCCGGACCGCAGTAAACGCGGCCAGCCTGATGAGCACGGGTATAACTTTGATGGTGTTGTTATTGCAGAAGGTGTGCTTGAGATCATGCCGGATGGCTTCGGCTTCATGCGCTCGTCTGATTTTAATTACCTGAATTCGCCTGACGATGTATATGTGTCACAGCAGCAGATAAAACTTTACGGCCTGCTTACCGGCGATTCCATCCGCGGTGCAATACGTCCGCCGCGCGAAGGTGAAAAATATTTCCCGCTGATCCGGGTAGACAATATCAATGGACGTGATCCGGGATGGGTGCGTGACCGTGTCCCGTTCAAATACCTTACTCCTCTTTTTCCTTACGAACGTTTTCACCTCGCAGATAAGAATTCCAATCTATCGATGAGGATCATGGACCTTTTCTCTCCAATTGGAAAAGGACAGCGGGGAATGATCGTATCCCAGCCAAAAACAGGAAAGACCACTTTACTCAAAGACGTGGCCAATGCAATTGCACAGAACCATCCGGAAACCTACCTGATGGTACTCCTGATCGATGAGCGTCCTGAAGAGGTAACCGATATGAAACGCAGCGTCCGCGGAGAGGTTATCGCATCGACATTTGACGAGCCGGCAGAGCGTCATGTGAAGATCGCCAATATCGTTCTTGAAAAAGCTAAACGACTCGTAGAATGCGGACACGATGTCTGTATCCTCCTTGATTCGATAACCCGTCTTGCACGTGCATATAATACTGTTTCGCCATCAAGCGGAAAGGTGCTCTCCGGCGGTGTTGAAGCCAATGCACTGGAAAAACCAAAACGCTTTTTCGGAGCGGCGCGCAAAATTGAAAACGGCGGATCGCTTTCAATCATCGCGACAGCTCTTGTGGACACTGGTTCTAAAATGGACGAGGTCATATTCGAAGAGTTCAAAGGAACAGGTAATATGGAGTTGCAACTCGACCGCCGTATCAGCAACCGCCGCATTTATCCTGCTATTGATATTCTCTCCTCCGGAACACGAAAAGAGGACCTTCTCCACGACAGGGATATCCTTCAGAGGATGTGGATCCTGCGCCGCCACCTGGCAGATATGAACCCGGTGGAAGCAATGGAATTCGTCAAGGAACGCATTGAGCGGACAAGGGATAATGAAGAGTTCCTCACTTCGATGAACGCCTGATCAGAACGAAACGGTCGTTGGTGATGAGTTCGGTCAACAAATGGTTTCCCTGGGCACTCGCAGGTGTATGGCTGATTATCCGGATCATTGGAGCAAAATTCTTTTTTGAAAATGATTACGATAAGGGGCGGGTATTGGGCACAATGTCCAATCTTCTCCTTATTCTCCTGGTCATCTTTGTCGCAATTATCCAGGTGTATCGCAAGGGGTCGGGCACCGGAAGGTCATTCTTCTCCGATGTGAGGCAATCCATGCTTGCCAGCCTGAAATATGTTGCAGGCGTTGTGATTGCTATCGGCTTTTATTATTCCTCACTCAGCGAAGAACTGGAAAACAAGAGGTTAAATGATTACGTACAGATAGAACAGGCACTGGATACACCGGAGGAGCTGGCAAGGATAAAAGCTGAAAATCCACTGCTGAAAGATCTTTCAAAAGAGCAGATAATTGAAAGCTCAATAACGAGGACCGACACCTTCACCAGCCTGAGGGTAATCCTCCCCTCTTCGTTGATGGCATTGCTGGCGGTAAGCTTTATTTATTCGCTGCTTGCCGCCTTTCTCTTCCGGAATTTTCTGAGAGTCAGGTAGAGTCCTGGTATCGCAAAGCGCGCTTCCGGTATCGCAAAGAGCGCGGAGAATGCACAGAGAACGCAGAGTTCTATATTAAAAAAAACTTAGCGTTCTCAGCGTATTCTCAGCGCTCTTTGCGATACTGTACGCAATAATGGCAGCTCAAGTCAGTTGATGTACATTTGCGCGTTATTGTGACCTTGAAATGAAGTACTGCCTCTTTGCCGCTGGTTTTTTCTTTTTGTTCGCCGGTCAGAAAAAGTCTGATGCTCAGCGTATCGCGGGAATGCATAACCTTGAGCGGTTCGATAGCCATTTGTATCATTTCGGTTTTCTCTTATCCGCCAATACTTCTTCTTTTTTTATCGATTACAAACCGGATTTTACCTTCCAGGATTCGCTCCTCGGGATCGACAATGTCCCCCAGGCGGGATTCAATCTGGCCCTTCTCGCTTCCTATAACCCACTCAAAAATGTAAACGTTCGCTTTATTCCCGGGCTTTCCTTCCAGGACCGCGGATTGAATTACCGTTTTCTGAATGCGGATGGAACAACCGAAACCTTTCTGAAAAAAACAGAATCGGTATGGCTCGAATTTCCTGTGCTGGCAAAGCTGCGAACCAACAGGGTTGGAAATTTTGCCGCATACGCCATTGTCGGAGGAAAATATTCAATGGACATGCAGTCGCAGAAGGATGTGAACAATACCATCGCTGAGCAGATTGTCGTCAAGCTCAAGGACAAGGATTATTGTATTGAAGCAGGCGGCGGAGTCGACTTTTTCCTTCCCTATTTCAAGTTTGCGATCGAATTCAAGACAAGCATCGGCCTCACGAACATATTACTCCCGGAGCCGAATAAGTTTGCGGAGCCTGTTCAAAGCCTCCGGACAAGGACCTTTGTTGTTTCTTTTACGTTTGAGGGATAAGGTCCACTCTAACACTCTTTTTCAAGCAAATACAATTCCAATGAAAAAAAAACGCATTGCTTTTGACGCACTAATTATGACGCGCTATTTAGTGCGTCAAAAATAACGCGTCAGAAATGATCGTTGGGTTTTCTCCGCACCACTACTATGGTCTTTTCCTGTATCTTGAAACAACACGCTTTTAGAATTCCGGATCTTTACAGAACATTCTTTCTATCAAACCGGTTTCGGCGCGAAAAAATTTACGCTCCCTTTGGAACACTAATTCTGGAGCGTTATTTAGTGCTCCATAAATAACGCTCCAAAGGTGGAGCACTATTTTACTTTGCAAAAGAGCGCTCCAGAAAATGCTCGTTGGTTTCTGCTTCAAAAAAAAGGAATGGAAAATGGCGTGAAAGGATATGAATCAATACGCTATGATAACAATACCTGAACCGCCATTGCCTGCGCGGTACGTTCCATTAACAAGATTATCTCTTCCACCACCGCCACCTCCGCCCGTATTTGGAACGCCATCAATATCAGTAGTGCCCTGAACGCCGGCCGCAAATCCTGTTCCCCCTCCTCCAAGCCCTCCGGCTAAGGTAGATGGTGATATCTGGCCTCCGGATCCACCGCCACCATAATAAGTGGCAACTCCGGTTATTGAATTCAATATTCCATTTCCACCTTTTCCACCTGCAGTTCCATCGTTACCTGCCGCTCCGGCTCCACCGCCGCCGCCACCGCCATTAGCCCCATAATCGCCCGCCGGCCCACCGCCACCATTGTTTCCCTGTCCACCAGTCCCGGCCCCCCCGGGGGTATAAGGACCACCAAGATTATTACCGCCACCGCCACCCGAACCGCCAGGGTTACCTGCACTTCCATTTGGAACACCATAGCATCCTGCCCCACCGCCGCCAATTGCTGTCAATGTACCAAAAACAGAGTTTCCGCCATTACCGGCATTTCCACCGGATTGTGTATCACCCACCCAGCCAGCTCCGCCATTGCCAACGGTAACTGCATAAGCCTGGTTACTCACGGCGTAGGAGGCATTGTAAATCACACCACCCGCACCGCCGCCGCCGCCATAGCGACCACCACCGCCACCACCTGCCACCACAAGAACCTGGATTGAAGTAACTCCGGTTGGAGGAGTCCATGATGTCGTACCTATACTGGTAAATGACACAACGGTAGGATTAATGGTAACCGGCAAAGAACTTTCTGAACTTGTCCCGCAGGAATTACTTGCAGATACCGTGATTGTTCCATTTCCCGGACCTCCGAAAATGACGGTTATGGAAGAAGTGCCCGCGCCTTCTGTAATTGTGGATCCCAAAGGGACTGTCCAGGTATAAGATGCAGCACCACTTACATCGCTGACAGAATAAATATTTCCGGAGGAGTTGCCGGCGACCGTAGCAGCTCCCGAAATAGTACCCGGAGTGGAAGGAGCTGAAATTACTGCTACTGTAGTATAGCCGGCAGCGGAGTTGCAGCCGGATACTGAAGTGGTCACGCTGTATGTTCCTGCATCTGCTGCCTGCATATCGCTTTTGGCCGGATTTTGAGTATTCGCTGAAAAACCATTCGGTCCTGTCCATGAATAGCTTGCACCTGCCTCAGTTGTAGAACTCAGGTTAAGCGTGCCTCCTGCACACACGGGGTCATTGTCAGAGGCAACGGGTGTTTGTGGATTTGCACTTATAGTAGCCACCGTGCTTTGCGCAGCCGAAACACAACCATTTAAAGTGGCGACAACAGAATACGAGCCGCTTGCCCCTACCGTTGCATTCTCCACAGAAGGATTTTGTTCGGTGGAAACAAACCCATCCGGTCCTGACCACTGGTACGTAGCGCCATTACCCACACTTGTGGAAGTCAGCTCCAGGGTGCCTCCCACACAGAGAGGGCCATTGTTCCCCGGAACCGGGTTGGAGAAATCACAATCACCGCACAGTTTTTTCCAGGTGCTTCCAAGCCACACATTAAAACAATAGGTTGTGGTGTTAAAAATCAGCAGACCCAATGCAGGATCTGTAATAGCATCCCGCTCCACAGTTGTCATTCTGGTGATAAGAGTACCCTTTGTTGTTGAGCTTAAATCAAGTAATGCAGATGGGTCGGCTTCATTACCGGAAGTATTGATGCCGACCTGTGAAAAACAGGTACCGGCCAATAGGAGACAGGCAGCAAAGAGGAGGTTTCTCATTGTTCTGGCGATTTAGTCTAAGGTTAGTTATCTGGTGTAAGGTGAACAAAAATACACAACGGATTAACACGTCTGCCGTTTTTTTTGATTCCCGCTTTGCTACCAGTTAGAGCGGAAAAGAAGTGAGTTGAATTGGTCACAAGCAGAATTAGCAGTCAAAATACTCCAACAGAAAGAGCCACCTCTTTGGCAGCCCTTTCAACATTTTTTCCTTTTCAATCCTTCACTATCTTACACAGCGCACTCTATATGTAGCAGACAGCTCGTCCACACTTACATATTGAACGTCGCCATCACTCAGACGTACTGAACTAAAAATCCAGCCTGCCTGAGCAATGAATAATTGAAACCAGATGTAGTTTGATGAGTTATCGCTTGAAACAGATGTTCCACCTTTCGAAACAACGTCTACCAACTCCTGGAAGGTCGGTAATTTCCAGTCGCTGTAAGTGGATTCCGACAGGTTCTTGCAATAACGAATTGCATCGCCAAAGCTCATCGCCGATGATGATTCATCACTTACCATTGTGAATGAACCTCCGCCCGTGGCCGCAACGGCAGCGTCAACGTAGCTTTTATTCGCGGCATCCGTTCCATTCACCGGGGGATCCGCAATTCCATTGATGGCACTCAAGCCTGCTCCGCCTGTAAGCTGAATGGATTGATCAATTTGTACTTGTGCAAAAGAGGATGTGATCATACAGATCATCAAAGCCACAAGCAGAAAGTAATTTGAATTTTTCATCGGATTAATTTGTTTTGGATTTAGAGTTATTTAAGGTTTGACACCTCCAAATATATTGAGGATCAGCCACAAAGCTGACGTTCTATTTTTATTTGAACCAAAAAAAACGTCCCGACTTTTTTAATCTCCGTTAGTAGTCACCGAAGGGGTTATTTCGGATCCGAAAGGAAAAAACACGGAGTATCTCCACTTCTTTTGCCAATTTTTATTATCAAACTTACACCTGCCACGCAAGAATCCATATTCATGGAACAATGATAGGTTGATGTTTCGTGGAATTACTCCACCACAAACCTCTGCACAATCATTTTCCCCTCCTGCTCCATCTGCAACTGATAAAGCCCCGCACTGAAGCCGGAAACATTCAGTTCATAATTGTTCGAACCATTTGTGTAAGACCACCTGTCAGCCGCTATTAACCTGCCGGTCTGATCGGTTACACGTACATTCAATGAACCGCGGGAGTCGCTTTCAAGTATTACGTTCAATAATTCGCTGGCAGGATTGGGATAGAACAATACATGGCTGAAATTATTCAGCTCATCAATGCCTGTAACGATCACCTGCACCTCTGTGCGTGGACTTGGACATTCGAAAGAAACCGACTCCACTTTCCAGTCATAAAAGAAATAATAATAATTATCCGAATTATTTCCGGTGAGCGATGTAGATGTGATCGTCACCAGTCCATTGATATCATAGGGATAATCGAAGGGCTCATCCTCCATGAGGTTCCTGTCGCGCCACAACTGCGGATTATTGCTGCTGCAGCGCAGTCCGTATCCTTCTCCAGCCGGAACAGTGAAGTTAAGATCAATCACCGATTCTCCCTCCAAAACAGTAAAAGTGGCGGACACTACTACTTCATTGCTGGCATCCACAACATCAATTACCCTGCTGCCGGAAGATGAAGCATAAACCTTTACCGACTGGATGACCACATCTTCGTGGGCATCAAAAACAAGAAAATATTCCGATGAGCTGCCGTAATTTCCAAATGACGTTGACTCCTTTGTCATTTTCCCCCCCTCGCCTTCCACCCCTCCGTGCATCATCACATCTTCCACCCAGAAGGAGGTTGTGGAACCGACAAACGGTGTGGTAAAATTATTTCCTGTTGCAACAGGGACAACAGCATCAGCATTATCGTACCAGCGTACATCAATGCCGTTATAGTTGAATGTGACAGAACCGGCAGATGCAATGGAGATATCATCTACCACAGGCGCGTCCGGCGCATCGAAGACTTCGACTTCAACAGGCAGTGATGTAACCTGGCTGCACAACCCCTGAACTGCCACGGAATAACTGCCGCTTTCCAATACCGTTATCGTCTGATCATGCGATCCGTTACTCCAGGTATATGATTGCCCGTTGTTCGCAACAAGCTCAACTGAGCTGCCTTCGCAAAAAGTCGTTTCTCCTTCAATGGTAATCGTCGCCTGCTCCATTTCAACAACGTTCACATTGATCACATTGGAAGCGGATGCACACCCGGTATTGTTGTATACATACACCATATACTGCCCCTGTTCTGTTGCATTGAGGTTAGCAGCGGATGCCCCGTTATTCCAGACAAACTCATTGCCCGGGGCCGCAGCGCTAAGGCCGACACTTCCACCCGGACAGATCGAAGTATTTCCGTTCGCCGTGATCACACCAGAAGGAGGAATACAATTCGATTCGGTGACCGCATGCACCATATCTATTGCAGGACTTTCAATTACTTTTTTTCCGCCGGCCGGCCAGTGGATCACGGCATAAGTGACAGCGGTTGCTGTTCCGATACCGAAATGGGGCATGAATGAATTTGAAATGCCGTAGCTCTCTCCTGCTCTTACTTCCCGTACCTGAACTCCCCACGGACCGTGTATTTCCACAATGGCTCCAACGGCGCTTTTGTTGCTGGCCGTTCCCTGCAGATCAAAGCCTATCCAGTGATTTGATCCGCCATTATTAAGGTATAACCTGTCCGAATGAGCCGGGTCAGGCGTTACATACTGGTCGCCATAGCTGGCATAAAAGTCCATCCATCCGTCATTGTTCAGATCTCCGATGCCAAAAGAATGGAGGATGTCATACGAAGCAAGATTGTTGAGTTCCGTGAACGTATGATCACCATTATTGTGAAGAGAACCTTGCACTCCTCCTGCGTAAAGCACATCAACGAATCCATCGTTATCAAAGTCCTGCATTTTTACCTGGAGAAAAAATCCTGATATCTCAAGTCCCGATCCGGCAGTGATGTTTGTGAAATAGCCGAAGCCATCATTCTCATAAAGCTCCATCGTTCCGCTGTGTGTCGAAAGCAGGCAATCGAAATCACCGTCATTGTCAATGTCAGCGAAATCAGTGGTCCAGGATTGCTGCAGGTTAACCAGCCCCCTTTCCAAAGCTTCATCGTGATACACATTGTTGCCGTTATTCACCAGCAATATGTTTGTTCTCCTGGGATCGAGCGGATTGTTTACAAACTGGCGGCACTTCGCCACCATACAATCAATATCGCCATCCCGGTCAAAGTCGCACCACACGGATCCGTAATTTCCCGAATTGTCACTGTCAGGATGGATGGTATAATCGATCAGGTCATTGCCATCCACCAGTGTCCCTGAACCGTTGTTCTTAAAGATGAAGCTCTCGCCGTCGTCGTGACAGGCAAAGGCATCGAGCCATCCGTCATTATTGATGTCGGCAAAATTGCAGGCCTGCATGAAGATGGAAGCATCGGCGAGGTTGCCGGAGGTATAGGTCGAAGGACTATTAATGTTGATCAGGTGTACACCGTCATAACCGGCACCGCACATCACATCCGAATGTCCATCGTTGTCAATATCTCCGACACACATTCCCCACTGCTCTTCATTTGAAACCGTTCCAAATGAAGAAACGGTGAAGGTGCCGTTGGCCTGCTGATAAGCAATATGCAGATCCTTACTTTCATCCATAATGATGATATCATCCCTCCCATCATTGTTCATGTCGACAACACCGGTGACACCACCGCTGTGATACGTTCCCGGAATTAAATTGCTGCTGTTGGTGAATGTCTGGGCAGAGACACAGATTGCAAAGAATGCGGGCAGACAACTGTAAAAATATTTCATCAATTCTATGCTTTATAAAAAGGAGCGATAATGCTTTGAATTAAAGGCCAAAAGATAGGACGAACTTTTCTTTCAGTTCCCGAAGACACTGTAAATCCCCCAAATTTATTGGATTCCTGAGAAGCTATCTAAATTTTCGATAGAATTGTTATGAGTGGATTTTGGACAGCCTCTGTGAGTAACTACCATGACTGCAAAACGAAATCAAATTCCCTACAAATATCCAGCGGCTATTTCTTTTGAAGCTCTTCGATCTGCTGTCGGGCATATTCCCTTATCTCCTCATCCCCGTATTCCATTACTGCCTGGTAATACCTGACAGCAGCGTCTGTATTTCCTTTCAGCTGGTAGATCCAGGCAATATCGTGTAATACAGCGTAATCATAAGGCGCTGATTTTTCGGCGCTCAACAATAATTCCAGTGCACGATCGAAATCGTTCTCCGACATGCTGACCACCACAAGATTCATGAGGCTTTCGAAGTCATCGGGATAATGTGCGAGAACGGTGTCGGCTATTCTTTTCATATTTCCGAGAAGGGCTTCATTCCCAGTTTCATAGAGTAAAACCTGGTAATCCTGAACAGCGGTAAGCATAAATTCTTCGGCATTCTCCAGCGGTTGATTGTCCGTCCAGGTCCAGGCATTCTTTATTGTGGCGGAATAGCTGATCATTCTGACGATCTCATTCGTGAACGTTCCATAATCTCCCGTTTCTCCCTTAATATGTATTTTCCCCAACCGCATATCCAGCCTGCCCGGGTATTTTTTTATTCCTTTATCGATGTATTCAAATCCCTTTTCGATCAGAGAAGGCTCACTTTCCAGCACAGTGGGATCCGAAGCTTGGAATTCACGTGACTTGAAGTCGCGGC